>JAABUQ010000173.1_pt1 | contig 140042 bp, 128 predicted proteins | sample 5560001 | NCBI WGS metagenome assembly JAABUQ01 (sample SAMN10711888, study PRJNA513371) | rock metagenome | isolation source: Antarctica rocks | place: Antarctica: Victoria Land, Finger Mt nord | collected 2015-12-18
CGTTGCCCTGCGCTCAATTTCACGCTATACTTACTCATTGAAGTCTCCTTGTTTTGAGGTTTTTCTGATTTCATACAAGGATACTTCATTTTCTTCTCAGACGCAATGAAGATTGACAGAGCAGTACGGACGCGATGGAAGAAGGGCGAAAAAGACACGAGAGGCTATCCAATAAAGAAGCAATGACATTTATTGCAAGAAAATGTACTGCTTTGTCAAACGGCATGGCATCCTCCTTTTGTCCCTTGCCCTTTAGCGCAAGAGGGTGACGGACCAGATTGGAAAGCCCACGCTGACACACTCGCCCCTTGCTCTATCGCGTCCGTAGACCTCGCCCACCTCCTCTGCTCGCCCCGAAATCCACCCAACATCCCGTGCTTTCAACACACTATCACGCTCGACAAAGCAGTAATTGCAGTATCAAACTTCATTGTGTCCAAGCCGAAAACGTAGGATGAGCAGCGCTTCGGGGCAAAATGGTCGGCGATTCTCTGGCTGAAGCCGGTCTGCGCACAATGAATTGGCGCCTCTGCTTCGCAGAGGGTTACTATGAGGTTTGACAGAGCAGTACATCTCGCCCACCGCTCTGCTCACCTTGAAATCCACACCTGTTCCTTTTGAGGAAGATGTCAGAGAATATGTTGGAAGTCGATGCCATAAGGAATTGTCGCTACGCAGGCGTTTGATAGCCCTTAAGAAGCGGGCTCATCCATCTCCACTGGTATCTGCGGAGCCACAAGGACGTAGCTCAGCAAGAGGCCCACGACGCCCGACATCACAATCGCCCCCAGCCAGAGGTGGATCGACCATGTAATCGTCTCCGCCAGACCAAGAGTCGCGAAGTAACACGTATAATAGACCATCGGTACGGCGATGGCAAAGGTGCGCAGAGCATCAACGCGCTTGACCGATGGCCGCAGACGCCACAGCAGCACATCAGCAATAATACCCGCGATCAGAGCGCCGGGGATGAGGACATAAGTATCGGAAAAGACGGTCATCAATGCAGTGTTGAGCACAATGAGCAACGTCATTGAGCCGAGAGGCAACTGCCAGCGGCGAATCGCGATGAGCAGAACGCTCATTAAGATAGCCGTTTGCATCAGGAGGCCCGCAACCGCCCGCGATTTCAGGCCATTGGAGACAAAGCTTGTCACCAGATTAGCATCTACGATGGGATGGGCGAAGCTGGTGAAGAAGGTCAGCAGGGCCAGAAAGGCGACGAGCGAGAAGATCGCAGGCTGCAATCCATGCCAACCCTGGTTCTTATCAGGCCGTCCCCAGACGGCGCGCACCGGACCTGTAACCATTAACGCGGCGCTAAAGGCCAACAGCAGATGAGTAGGGCTAAGTAGCGGCTCGATGCCAACCTCAAAGCCGAAGAGTGTGTGCCAGACCAGGTCGCCCGCACCCGCCACCGTGAAGAGCGGCACGCCGAAGAGCGAGAGAGCATAGCCGCGCGGAATCGAGTGCAGCCAGCTATAGCCACGCCGGTGATTGAGCCAGACGACGACGATCAGCGCGATCGCCATCGAGAAGTAGCCCGAATAGAGAACGGCATGCCAGGGAGTAAAAAACGTACCATCCACCTTCCCATGCGTGTGCGCCCAGCCATCCACAAAGAGTCCTCCCAGAAACCAGCACGAAAGTATCGATAGAAGTCGATCAAAACCCAGACGACCAATAAAGGCGTGCGACCCACTGGTATCGGCAGCCGTTGTTGTATGAATCGAAGTTGCCATTGCAACACTATCCTTTCCTTTTACACAAACCGTCTCGTAACCATCCTTCACGATTTTCATTATGCCCCCAAGCCCTCAGGTGCCAATTGATTGCGCGCAAGCCGGATGCATCCGGAGGGCCACGACTAATGGCCCCCGAAGCTCTCAAGCAGAGGTGCCAATTCATTGTGCGCAGACCGGATGCATCCAGAGACCCACGACCAGCACGCCCTACCACCGAAAAGGCCGCCTGTCGCTCCCACTTCGCATATAACAATCATTTTATAGCACAGAATACATCTCATACAGCGTGCAATTTTTCTAATGCACATACACATCGCGACAAATAAATCAAATCGATATGCCTTTATACAATAAAGAGTATAACAGGATGCTAGCAAAACTCTATAGATCGAGCGGCCTATTCTTGAGCCTATTACAAGCTCTCCCATAAAAAAACTACAGCCATAGGTCATATGACCTTTGACACATTGTTTATATGCATGGCTTTTTGATACACTTCAAAAATAGGTGAAAATGGCCTTTTGCATAGTGAGTTTTATTTTATATAATGATCATTGGAGGCAGGTCGGGAAAGGCGGGTGGCCTTTTCGGTGGTAGGGCATGAGAATCAAGACCCTCCGGATGCATCCGGTCTGCGCACAATGAGTTGGCACCAATACACATCAAGGTAAGAAGGGATGAGCTTGTGAGAGAAGGAAAGCAGGCCGGGAAGATGAGTGATTGCATAGGAAGATGAGAGTACGGCGAGCATCAGGACGCCATTGAGATGTGGTCCCTACGGGACCAGACGGCAATGAATTGCTTCAGCAGTAGAAAAAAGAGAACATATGAGAAAGAGATGAGAGGGAAATGAGAAGCATAGTTTTAGAAAAGATCTATGAAGAGACGGTTTCTCATCAGAAAGCATGCTCCTTTTCTTTTCCAATGCTACCAATCGCGCGCCCTTCTTTTCCATCGTTTCATACTGTTCCTCTCTACTACAGCAATTTATTGCCGTCTGGTCCCGTAGGGACCACATCTCAATGGCGTCCTGATGCTCGCCGTACTCTCATCTTCCCATGCAACCATTCATCTTCCCGGCCTGCTTGCTCTTTTCAAAAGGAGACTTCTTTAGGTTGATGTATATTGCGCGCAATCACTTGGTGCCTCTGGAGCTTAGGGGCGTGTCTGTTTTCTTAGGGGGAGTTATGAGCACAACACCGATTCCGTCAACCAGCAGCATTTCCATTGGCCCACGACGGCCCTGGACGTGGTGGATCATGCCCAAGCAATTCGATCTCGTGACCTCGCTACTGTATGTCAGCGTGCCTCTGCTCTCCATCTACTTTGCCGATGAGTGCAGATGTCGCCAGATCAGCCTCTGGCAAGATTTGCTCATGGGCATCACCGTCATCGTCCTGCTCGCCATTGATCGCTTTGAGTATTATTTCTATGGCGAGCGAACGCCCCAGAACATAGCCATCGGACTCCTGGCGGCGCGCATCGGGCTCATCGAACTTGTGGCGCAGCTCGACCAGTTCCGCTTCTCACCCTTCCTCTATCTCATCGTCCCCTTTCTCGCCTCGCTCTACTTCGGGATCGCAACCGGCTATGCCTTCATGGCCCTGGCCTGGATTGCGCTCTTCGTCAAAGAATCGCTTCTAGACGCCCTCTGGCTACAGAAATCGGAGCAGTTCCACAGCCTGGTCATCTACACTGTCGGCCTCGTCTTCGCCATGACTATGGCGCACGCATTCCTACGCGAGCGCAGCAGCCGCGCTAACGCCGAGCGCTTCCTAAACGAGCTAGAAGAATCGCACCGCCAGCTCCAGGCATACTCGGAGCAGGTGGCGGAACTGGCGACGACCAAAGAGCGCAACCGCCTGGCCCGCGACATCCACGACACGCTCGGCCACTATCTCACCGTCATCAATGTCCAACTGGAGAAAGCGCTGGCCTTCCGCGACAAGAATCCCCAGGAGGCGGAGCAGGCGGTGAGCGATGCCAAGCGTTTCGCCAGCGAGGCGCTGCGCGATGTGCGCCGCTCGGTGTCAGCCCTGCGAAGTATACAAGATATTCAAGCACTCGTTCCATCTATAGCTGATCTGGTCGAGCATATGGATAGTGAGCAGTGGCAGATTGAACTCAATGTTGAGGGGAGGGAGGGTGACTTTTCTCAGCAGGCCCGCCTCGCCCTCTACCGCGCGGTACAGGAAGGTTTGACCAATGTGCAGAAGCACGCCAACGCTACGCATGTGACGGTGGATGTGCGCTATAATGAAGAGGAGGCCACGCTCATGTTGAAGGATAACGGCGGCGGCTTCGATCCAGCCACACTTCAGCAGTTGCAGCAGGGGCGTGAGGGCGGGTACGGTCTACAGGGATTACAGGAGCGCCTGCAACTGGTTGGCGGCAGCCTGGAGATCGAAAGCGGTCCAGGTCACGGAACATTCTTATATGTACGCGTGCCAAACCAGGCCGTTGCGCGAGTGTAGAGCGGGAAAGAAAGAGTTTATGGCAGACATCCAGGCACAACATAACAGCATAAGCGTCCTGGTCGTAGATGATCAACGCCTGATGCGCGAAGGTCTCGCCTCGCTTCTTAGCATCCAGGACGGCATCGAAGTCGTCGGCACCGCCGTCAACGGGCAAGACGCCCTGGAACAAGCCCAACAGCTTCACCCCGACGTCATCCTCATGGACGTACGCATGCCCGTCCTGGACGGAGTCGCGGCAACCATCCAGATCCGCCAGCAGCTCCCCACCTGCCAGATCCTCATGCTCACCACCTTCGACGACGACGAATACGTCATCAACGCCCTACGCGCCGGAGCCACCGGCTACCTCCTCAAAGACATCCCTGCCAGCGACCTCGCCAAAGCCGTACAAGCCGCCCACAAAGGCATCTACCAGCTCGACCCCGCCATCGCCAGCAAAGTCGTCGCCTCCCTCTCCCACTCGCCACAGCCCACACCCGTGAAGCAGGAAGAGCGGTCAGCAAGCGAAATGTCAATATTGGCGAACGATAATAAATCGGCTTATGCGACGCATAATGCAGAGATTACCGCCCGCGAAATCGAAGTCTTGAGGTTGATCGCGGTGGGCGCGACCAACAAAGAGATCGCCCGCCGCCTCATCATCAGCGAAGGCACCGTCAAAAACCACATCTCGAATATTCTAAGCCGACTCGGCCTGAGAGATCGCACACAGGCTGCGATTTACGCGAGAGAGAACGGGTTGCTGTGAGCTCGAACCTTGCGACTACCCTTCTTCTTAAAGATGGTTTTACGTTTTTTTCATTTTTCATACCTTTTTGTGCTTTGCACAAAAAGGTATGAAAAATGAAAAAAACGTAAAACCATCTCTAAGAACTGTTTCAGGCAGCGAAGCTGCACAACATTTTCTGCTCAGAACGTGGATGCGATGAGCGTCCGGCACTCTCTGATAGTACCTGGGAAGTGCAGGACGTTGGGTGGATTTCGAGGCGAACAGAGGAGGCAGGCGAGGTGGACGGACGCGATAGAGCAAGCAGGGGAGCGTGTCAGCAAAAGCTATCCAATCAGGTCCGTACACCCTCTTGCGCTAAAGGGCAAGGCGCAAAAAGAAGATGCTATAACGTTTGACAAAGCAGTACATTTTCTGGTCTTGACATTGGAGTACACTTTAAATTACGATAAAGGAGGTGAATGGGCTAAGCTTCATCTGGTCGATTTCTGGTCTTGACATTGAGGTACACTTTAAATTACAAGAGGTGATGTATTTATGGCACAAAACATTAAACTTATCGTCTATCCGGTTAAGGACATAGAAAAAGCTAAAGCATTTTATGGCAAGTTTCTAGACGTAGAACCGTACGTCGAAAGCTCCTACTATGTAGGTTATAGGGTTGGCGATCAGGAAGTCGGATTAGACCCTAACTCTAAGGTGGGGCCTATTGCTTATACTGATGTAAAGGATATTAAAAGCAGTCTTCAAGCAATGATTGGAGTTGGTGCTGAGGTCGTACAAGATGTTCAGGACGTAGGTGGTGGTATGTTAATAGCTCAGATCAAGGACGCTGACGGCAACCTTGTCGGGCTAAGACAACAACCTTAAACGATCATAACAGAAACGCCCGTACTGCTCTGTCAAATGTCATAACATCTTTTTTGCCCCTTACCCTTTAGCACAAGAGAATGGAGAGACCAGATTGGAAAGCCCTCGCCGACACGCTCCCCTGCTTGCTCTATCGCGTCCGTAGACCTTGCCTGCCTTCTCTGCTCGCCTCGAAATCCGCCCAACGTCCCGCGCTTTCGCGACACCATCACGCTTGACAAAGCAGTACCACATAGATAGAAATACAACACTTTTTGTGTTATCATACATTTGCACATTTAATATACAGCCCACACAAGACATACAAAGAGAAATCGAATATGGATAAACACGTATTCATCTCCTATAAACACGAAGACAGCGATTTTGCCGAGGTCTTAATCTACCGCGTCGAAAAGGCAGGATTTCAGACATGGGTGGATAGCGATAAACTCGCAGCAGGAGAAGATTGGCGTAATGGCATTGATGAATCCATTCGCAACGCCTTCGCCCTCATCGTCATCATGACCCCGGAAGCAAAAGCCTCGGAATATGTCACCTACGAATGGGCCTTCGCCTGGGGCGCGGGCATAAAAGTCATCCCCATCTTATACAAAAGCACGCAGCTTCATCCCCGCCTCGAAGCCCTCCAGTATCTAGACTTCACCTCCCGCACCAACCGCCCCTGGGATGCACTGCTCAACGTACTCAAAAAAGCAACACCTATAGCTCCCTCAGACGTACCTCTAACAAATCCAGAGTATCCACCTTTACCTCAAAACAATCATCAACCAACCAAAGAATCATGGCTAGAAAAAGGCGCAATATTCCTAGAACGTAAAGACTATGAGCTAGCCTTAGAAGCCTACAGACAGGCTATCCTCCTCGATCATAATGACGCCCTGGCCTACTCTGGCAAAAGTGAAGCTCTTGACGGGCTTGAACATTACAAAGAGGCTTTAGATGCGAGCAACCAGGCAATCACCCTTAATCCTAACTTAGCAGCAGCCTGGAATAGCAAAGGTTATGCCCTCCGGAATCTCGAAAGCTATGAAGATGCTCTCGCAGCCTTCGAGCAAGCCCTCCGCCTTGATTCTAACTTTGCCGACCCGTGGAATGGCAAAGGTTTCACACTCTGGTCTCTCAATCGCTACGAGGATGCCCTCGCCGCCTACGAACAGGCTCTCCGCCTTGACCCTAATGACATAGATGTTTGGAATGACAAAGGCAATACCCTCCGAGATCTTGAGCGTTATGAGGACGCTCTCGCCGCCTACGAACAGGCTCTCCACCTTGATCCCACCTACACCTCTGCACAAAATAACAGAGCGTCTCTTCTAAAATTGCTCAAGGAGATGAATAAAAAGCTGAACCTATCAAAAGCCCTTCTTGACTTCATCATGAACAGAAGAGAGATAGAGAATGTGTGAGATGAATCGTGTTTGAGGCGACTAAAACAATAGCGTTATACCAGCTACTACAATGACGGCACCACTCATTTTTTGCGCAATATTGTTCCTCTCTTTAAGAAATAATACAGCTAGCATCACAGTAAGAGCCGCCTCCGAAGCTAGAATGGGAGCGAGCTGAGAAGCGTTCCTACCAACTTGATAGGCAGTGTAGAGAAAAATTGAAGCGAGGGCGGAAGTGAATGAAACTATAAGCAGACTTACAAGGTACTTCGGCCTCAAGTAGAACGATAATTTTTTGTACGTTTGCGGCCTGACGCTGAGGAGGGCTAGAGCGGAAAAGAGTGCTGAGTACACATTTAGAGAAGGGGCATCAAATACTCTAAGGAGAAAATATGATGCTATTTCAGCACATGCATATGCTAAAGATGCGAGCAGGGCAAAAACTACACCTCGATTAATAATAAAGCGTTCATGCCTCCATTGAGCAACCGCAACTCCCACCAGCACAACAATTGTCCCTAGCAGCCTGTTCAGAGAAAACGCCTCCTGCAAGAGGAAAAAAGCAAGAATAACCTCCCACAACTTTTGACTTGAAAGTAAAATGCTCGCCTCCGACGCTTCAAGGCTCTGGACAGATTTATAGTTGAGTGTGGAAGCCATCGGTAAAAATAGTGCAATGAGCACAAAGAATGGTACCTGACCGAGTGAGATCTGGTAGTGAAAGCCTCCTCTAAGGAGTGCAATAATGAATGCAAATACACCTACGAGCCCAGAAAACACTATTGTTTGCGCAAAAGGATCTGAATTCACGTCTCGCATTATGACACGATTAAAGATGCCGTTGAGAGAAAAGAATGAAACACTTAATCCAGCCAGCAATTGCCAGGACATAGGAAAATCCTTTCTCTCTCCGTTTTTTCGCCTGCATATATAGTGCTTATTGTACACATGATGCTTTGTCAAACGCCAATCAGCGCCAAAAACGAGAGAGGAATCTGCCCTTTAGTGCAATAAAATGTACGGATTTGATTTTCTTGCACTCTATGCATCTCCTGCCCTTAATTCATCGCGTCCGTATACCTCGCCCGACTCCCATGCTCGCCCCGAAAACCAACCAGCATCCCCCACTTTCTCCACCCCATCATGCTTGACAGGCGCGTACTGCTCTGTCAAACTGCATTGCAATCTGAAATCAGGGGCTAGGAGCGCTTTGGGGCAAGCTGATCACTGCCCTCCCCGTGAACGGGGCCTGCGCGCGATGAAGTCGGCGCCTCTGCTTGATGAGGAGGATTGGGAAGGCAGAGCAGCGCTTCGGGGCAACATGGTCGGCACTTCTCCGGCTCAAACCGGTCTGCGCGCGATGAAGTCGGCGCCTCTGGGCGGGTCTTTGGGATCATTAGAAATGCGAGTTCGCTTGCCGAGACGAATACCAGTGACGAAGCCCGTTCCAGCGAGGATGATCGCGAAACCGACGATTGTGCTCCAGGTCAAGAGTTCGTGGAGGAGCAGGACGCCCCAGAGGACTCCGAAGGCGGGGGCAAGGAAGGTGACGGTGATGGCGCGGGTGGGGCCGACGGTTTCGATGAGCCAGAAGTAGATGAGGTAGCCGATGGCGGTACAGAAGAGGGCGAGGGCGGCGACAACAAGAATGACGAAGGTTGAGGGCTGGTGTGGAGCGGGAAAGAGGGGGGTGAGTGGAAGTAGGAAGAGGCTGGCTCCGAGCTGGCTACATGTGGCGATGGCGACGGAGCTGGCACCGCGCGTGTATACTTTTGTGTAGACGCCGGCGAGGCCGTAGAAGGCGGCACCAGCGAGCGAGGCCAGGATGGCGAGGGCTAGAGTCGTCGAGAAGGGCAGCGGACTCCAGCCGACGAGGACGCCCACGCCGGCAAGCCCCAGCAGCAGACCAACGATCTTTTTGATAGTCAGAGCCTCTTTGATCCACAGCGCAGCGACTATCGCGCCAAAGAGAGGGCTGGTCGCGTTCAGGATGGCGGCGAAGCCAGCAGTCAGGTGCAGCTCGGCGGTGGCGATGAGCGTGAACGGGAGGGCGGAGTTGAGGATGCCGATGGCGAGATAGTGCGGCCAACGCTTGCGCAATTCCAGATCCTGCCTGATGACCAGCGAGTAGAGCAGCAGCGCCACGCCCGCGATGAGCACACGCAACTCTATGAGCACCACCGGGCCCAGGACGGGCGCGGCTATACGAATAAACAAAAACGATCCTCCCCACAGGGCTGAGAGCAATAATAGCCCTCCAACTTCCTTCGCTTTCATACTTTGTTCTCCCCTTTCTCTCTTCATGACTGCGACGTATTACCGCTACATAGGCTTTTCGGGTGGTATACGATCTGTACTGTCAAAGCCCCAATAGTAGGCCGCGACGTCCAGGATGATCAGTAAGGCAAGGATAATAAGAATTTCCATGTTGCACTTCCCTTCCCTAACAGTAAACATTTCATCTCAAGTGGCCCCAGAACTTGTTCTAGTATAGAGCCAGCAGAGCACGAAAACTATCCGATTCTTGCGCTCAAATTCGTGGCGAGTTCAATTGAGATTGCATAGTATCCGCGTAGCGACAATCCCTTGTGGTTGTCGTAGTCCCATTGGTTGTGAACGAGCCTCTCAGGTGGGCGGACGCACGACAACCACAAGGGATTGTCGCTACGCGGAACAGTGGAACAGAACGGTATTGTGTTGTTAGGATGTCCAGGGCGAACATGCAGCATCTTGCCCTTCCTCGCCTAATGCTGATAGAGCCATAGTTGTCATTGTGCGGTGAACATCTGGCACGCCCTGAATGCGGTCCAATAAGTTCTGTAGAGCGAGCGGCGAGGCGAGGCGGGCTTTAATTAACAGGCACCATTCCCCCGTCATCCGATAACACTCTTCAACCAGGGACTCCGCGTTCGAGAGAGTCATTATCTGCTGCCCCGTCTCATTGCACTTCGCTCCCACTGTACTCACCCAGATAAAGGCTGTCACAGGAAAGCCCAACGCATCCCAATCCACCCGCGCCTGATAACCTCGAATAATTCCCCGCTCCTCCAAACGCTTGATACGCTCATGTACGGCCGGCCGAGAAAGATTGACCCGCCCTGCAATCTGCTCCTGAGTCATATGCCCATCAAGGTGCAGTAGAGAAACAATCGCCCGATCAATAGCATCCAACGCATTCCTCCTTTCAGCTGCTCATCCATCTGCAAATCCAGCATTTATAGCTTCTGATTTTTCCATGAACATCAATATGTAAGTAAGAATAGATAATACACATCATAAAGTCAACGATTTCAAAAATAACAAACAAATTGTCAGCTACATTCGAAAATTGCCTTATAAAGACGCAAACTACCAACATTTCGTCGGTAGGTAAAAACTTCTTGACTCTCAGGTTACATGAGGGTGTAAGCTCTCGCTAGAAGCTTTTTAAATTTTGATTTCAAGAAGTCCCTTTGAAGCTTGCTAAAGCATATGTTTGCTATGTAAGGAGAGGAAAAGCTATGCAGAATCCTACTGATGACGTAACGCAATTTAACTCGGTTGACCAGGCAGCAAATCCTGCATTTTTCACACAGTTTATGAACACGTCACATGCGCAACAAACGGCGCGAGTCTACAAACAAAGAATACTGGAGCAGCTCGCCCTTCGAGAAGGCGCGACAGTCCTAGACATCGGCTGCGGAACCGGGCAGGACGCTCAAGATCTGGCACATATCGTTGGACCACGTGGCCGAGTGGTCGGCATCGATTCCAGCGAAACAATGCTTCAAGTCGCCCGCGCAGCCTCTCTACAGCTTCCAATCGAATACATACTCGCCGACGCCATTGATCTACCCTTCGCAGACGCAAGCTTCGACGGCTGCCAGGCCTCCCGCGTCCTGAGTCATCTACAAGATTCGAGCATAGCACTAGCCGAAATGGTTCGCGTCATCCGTCCAGGCGCTCGAATCGTTGTTGCCGACGCCGATTTTGACCTGATCGTCATCGACATAGCCGACCGCGCCCTGGCTCGCAAGATCACTCATGCAACTTGTGACTATATGAAAAATGGATGGCTAGGGCGGCAGTTGCCCCGACTCCTCCAACAAGCCGGTTTGGAAAATATCAGGGTAGACGGGAGTCTAATGCCGCTGGACTACGCCTTCTTCCAGCTAGCCTTCAACGGAATACTGCAAAGCGTTCGGGCGACCGGGGCCGTCTCAGAGGATGAACTCATAAGCTTCTGGGATGCATTGAAGCAAGCGGAACAAGAAGGGCACTTCTTCGCTAGAATGGGTGGCTTTGTGGTCAGCGGGCGGAAACCGTTATAAATTAGATAACTACATTATAGAGAGGCTTTAAGGCCAACTGATTCAGATTTAAGAGGAGCGAGAGTGAAAGAAACAGAAATAGTTACATGCATCTCCCTGTTTCGTGGCATCAACGTCGGGGGCCACAACAAGATACGCATGGATGATCTCAAAAAAGTGCACGAGGATCTAGGATTACAAGATGTCGTACTCTATATACAGAGTGGAAATGTTGTCTTTAAAAGCAATTCTACAGACACAGCAAAGATCAGTGCACAGATTAAAGAGAGCGTCGAAAAAACATTCGGCTTCTCCGTAGAAGTCATGGTGCGCACAGCAGACGAGCTACAAGCGATCATCGCGAAAAATCCGTTTGCGGATCAACAGGACAAAGAATTAAAATGGATCGTCGTCTTCTTTCTTGCCGCCCGCCCCAGCAATTCAGCACAGGAAGACCTCCTCAAAACATATACCGGCCCTGAAGAGATCTTCGTGCGGAACAATGAAGTATATATCTACTATCCAGACGGTATTGGACGTTCAAAGCTTACCAATACTCTGCTTGAGAAAAAACTGAAAACGGCTGGAACTGCAAGAAATTGGAATACAGTTCTTCAATTGCAAAAGATGATTCAGCAATAGTATCATACTGAGTACATCAGGCCCCTATTCTACGATGATGGAACTATGCCTAATTGCTGCATCAGATACAAGCCATCCGAGGAGACCCAGTATTCCACAATCTTTTCGTCGGCAATGCGAAGAATATCAATTCCCTTAAAGGCTATGTGCGTTCCAGCGGTAGACGTAGCGCTCGGTATACCGCCCTGGTAGGTACCACGAAAGATCCAGCGGCCCACGACCGTATCTTCATCAACAAGAGGACCCACTTCGAGGGTGAGTTGGACATCGACGAAGAGAGCGAGTGTCGTACGAATCCACTCTTCAAGAGCCTGGGAGCCATGAACCTCATTTAGACGACTCGTTGTAGGCGGAAAGTGGCCGACAAATTCAGCCGCAACGATCTCATCTATAAGTGCCAGATTCCCGTTCCACAATTCTATCCAGCGGTTCAAAAGGGTCTTATTTCTTTCTCTGGACATACACCATTTCCTTTCTGAGGCGCAAAAGTAATGACACACCTCCTTTCACTCCTAATTTTACTGGAAGCAGAGGCGGCCGTCTTGTAAAAAATTTCACTTCAATCGAGGAGGGCAACATGGTTACGATGCTCACCCTGCCGAGCGAGATAGGCTCTGGGAGTTAGTCCAGCAAAGGCTTGAAAGTCGTGGATAAAATGAGCCTGATCATAATAGCCACAGTTCAACGCAAATTCAGCATAAGCCCCAACGGACACACCTCTCTCCATCATCCGCAGAGCCTCTTGAAAGCGCAGCACTCGGCAATACTGCTTCGGCGTCAACCCTACCGCTTCGCGAAAGACCTGGATAAAGCGCGTCTGACTTATTCCAATTTGCTCAGTCATTGACCTGATATTGTGGTTATAAGAAATATTCTGAAATTCCTTGAGTGCATAGATGACGGTGGGATGAATGCGTCTAGCTTGTCGATTAAGCTGTGCCAGCAAGAATTGCTCAAGAACCAGGAAACGCATCTCCCGCGTCCTGGCGGCTAGCAATTGTTCACGCAAATCGATTGCAGTTCCGCTCCATAGCATATCAAGAGAAACAATCTCATTGTGCAGTTCATTCAAGGGTAGCGCAAGAAACGGAAACGCACCTCCCACCCTAAACTGCACTCCTAGAACCTCCTTCTGGCAAGCTGTATCAATCAACGCAAACTCAGAATGCGCACCACTTATCACGATACCACCACAATCGCGAAACCTATCAGGAGCATACCTATCATAGGTCCGAATCTGCTCATCGTGCAGATTGATAATCAACGACGCCGACCCATCAGGCAAACGACGTTCCTTCTTATGTACCGGTATACCTCCCTCGTACAGCCAGAAGAATTCTATAAAAGCCGAAAGCGGAGGGCGAAGAATATAGCAATAATTAATAGCCAACTGTCATATCCCCTCTCATCTCATTAATTTCCTTCACGATAAGATAGCATCTACGTTCTCTTCCTTTTTTATAAAAGGCTAATGGTCTTTTCGTGGTCGCCCCCGTGGTTGAACCTCAACATCAGCAAGATAGTGCTGGATGGCTTCTCTCGTCGTATACCAGTATTGACCTCGTTTGGTTGCCTCGACCTTGCCTTTTCGGGCGAGCTGCCCAAGATAATCAACACTGAGGGAAAATTCGCGCGCAAGATTTTGCAGGGGCAGAAGGTGAGCAGTGCTCTCTACGCAAGCTTCTAGATAGAGGTCCAGTGCCCGTTCCACTGCAAGGCCGACAAGATCGATGAGAGGAACGTAGTCGCCAAAATGAGCCGCGCTCAATGCCTGGATATAACGGGTTCGCCACTCCCTGAGCACAAGCGCCGGTGGATATCCGTCTTGCATTAACATTAAGGTAAGCAGTAGTCGTCCAACGCGACCGTTTCCATCGGAAAACGGATGAATAGCTTCAAAATCGTGATGAGCAATGGCGGCACGCGTCACTGGTTCATAACCAAGCGCATCATCACTCCTCAGCCATTCAATCCACTGGGTCACATACACTAGAACATCGCGTGGAGGAGGAGGAGTGAAATCTGCTCCACGAATATAGACCTGAACAGTACGAAGCTCACCAGCACGGTCATCAATCTTATCCATGATAAGGCGATGGAGCAAAAGCACCGTCTCATAGGTGATTGACTGATGTGAGAGTTCAGTGAGTGTATCGAAGGCTTCCGCGTGATTCGTTGCTTCCAAAAACTCGCGGAGCGGATGCCCATCCACGGTCACGCCATACTCAAGGACCATCTGAGTCTCATGCAAAGACAGCGTATTGCCCTCAATCGCATTACTATTATATGTCGCTAGAAGGCGTAAATCCTGATGCAGCCGCTGAACGGTGAACAATTGCAATGGACGATATGCATCCAGCCTCTTCCTCTTCTCCGTCAGCCTCTTGAGCAGACGTGTATCCATTCGTGGTCGTACCACCATTGAGCGCAGCCTCCTTCAGGCAAGCAAAAGAATTCCTCGACGATAAAATGTGTGAGCTCAGTATAAAGCATCGTCGAGGAATTCTCAAGAGAGAGGTTGTTGCTGGTCACGCCAATTGCCAGATACTTTTAGAATCGAGATGATGTATGGACGGCTAGTTGTAGATACCTGGTGTAGGCGTTGTCAAAGGCCGAGCGGGTGAAGGGCGAGGGTGATGAGCGAGGTTAGGATTGGGAGCAGAAGGGGCAAGATTACCGTTACCGCTATACGACTCAGCGCGCCAGTTTCCAGGGGCCAGACGGGAAATGTATCGTGCACGAGGTCGTAGCGTTGTTTGAGAGCGGTCAAACGGCGCGTCTCGCTCACAAGGCTGCGGGTGTCGTACTGGTTTGAGGACAGGGATTGGAGAAATGCTTGTTGATACGTGTCAGTCAGTGGCTGGAGCATTTCGTTGCGGGCTTTGACCATCATAGCGTGGGGAAAGAGTAACCAGCCGATCAGAAGAGCTGGCGTGAGCGCGATATAGATTGCGCCGAGCAGGATCATTTCCGAAAGCGAGAGCCAGATGAGGTTGCGCGAGAGTATGGAGGCGATGAGGAGCAGCACCTCCCAGAGCATGATGCCGACACTCGTCCAGAGCAGGTTTCCCATCGCCCCAAGCCCGCCCGCTCCATCTGGATGCAGCGGCTTGACTGAGAGTGTAAAGCAGTAGAATAACTGGTTGGTAAAGATCAATGCTAAAAGAATCCGTAGCACACTAATGCCGGTGACATACATTAAGGGTAGATAACTGACAATCGCACATACTCTCATCCAGTAGGGAACAGGGCTTGAGCTCGCAGGCTCCAGCACCAGCAATCGATAGAGTGCATAGCAGACGACGAGCACCAGAATCACCAGTATCCATCCAACACTATCTATCCACGCAACCATCTGCTGCACAAAGGCTTCATATGTCTTCGTGCCTGATAGGTTTTTGCGGTGTTCGCCAATCACGCCATTCATCTTGAGTGTATTGAAGAGGCCAGCAATAGAGCCAGGGACAAGCGTGTAGATCAAAAAGATGACTGGAAAAAGAATAAAGGTTTGCAGCAGAACACTCAACGTATTGCCAACGTTCCACACCGCCACAGTGCGAGCCCACCCTAGCCACCAGAAGAGGAAGACACTTCCTGGCAGCACGGTCACGCCAGCACAGATCCAAAACGTGTTCAAATGCCATCTATCTTTGAGCAAAACAAGCAATGGATCGTTTTGATAGAGCCGCCGGGCGGTCAAGGGCCGATCCTCCACCGCATTTTCTGTTTCTTTCTGCTGATCAATCATTTTCGCATCCCACTGCTCTGTCAAACATCATAGCGACCCTCTGCGAAGCAGAGGCGCCAATTCATTGCGCGCAGACCGGCTTCAGCCGGATAAAGCCGGATAAGTGCTGACCAACCTGCCCCGAAGCGCTCCTCTTTCTGCGTTTTCAGCCTGGACATCATGGATTTTGACAAAGCACTACGCTCGCTTTTGAGATGTTGCAGTATACGTATTAGTAGTAACCTGTACCTATTATAGGGCATACTCTATCTAATGAGAAGAGAAGAAATTTTAGGAGGCATACTGTGGAAAGATCTCTTGTAACCAGCAAGCGTAGGAATACAAATACTTCAATACGCTCTAGACTCCACGCCCTTACAATAGCAGGTTCAGTAGTCCTGCTTGTCGTGTTTCTCGTACTTCTTGTGCTTTTAGGAAACCGTCGGCGATTTTTACAGCGGATGCGCTTTTTTAGCAAGCGAGTAATCAATCCGGTGGTGCTGAGGTTCGCGGGCTCGCCTCGCAGTCCGTTTGCCGTTATTCAGCATATTGGGCGGCGGAGCGGGCGAGCGTATGAGACGCCGCTGCTGGTTGCGCCAATTGAAGATGGTTTTGTGATCGAGTTGACGTATGGGCTGACGGTGGACTGGTATCGCAACGTGGCGGCAGCGAGAGAGTGTATAGTGCTCTGGCATGGAAAAGAATACGCTTGCCGTGAGTTTGAGCCCCTTGATGTTAAAATGGCGCTGCCTGCCTTCCCTCTTGCTCTACGACTCCCATTGCGTATATTTGGTGCACAGCATTTTGTGAGGATGAAGTCTCGCCTGGTTGCGCCTGGAGGAGAGGATCGATGATGGAGTTCATAATGCTAGATGATAGTCTGCCTCTTCTTTTTTCTGGGTCGGATATCAAACCTTTCTTGCCAATTCCCTGGCCTATCCACACAAAAGGTCCAAAGTGTTGAATCATTTTGAAGCGATGACTCACCGATGTGTTAGAATGGAGGGAAGATTTCTTAGACTGGGGGTCGGGAATAGAAGAGAACAGGTTGAAATACTTAAGAATGGATTGATTAGAAACGAGTGGGATGCGATGGATATTGATGGTTTTGTAATTTTGATTTACCAGGTGCCAAGCCAGCCCTCGGCGGCGCGAGTGGGAGTATGGCGGGAGTTGAAGAAGCTGGGCGGGCTCTACCTACAGCAGAGCGTGTGCATTTTGCCAGCGACGGAACCTCTGTACGCAGCCCTGCATAAGATTACCGAGCGGGTGAGCGAGCTGGGTGGGAATTATCACCTGTTGCCCTTGAACTCTTTGCCTGAAGATGAGGAGGCGAAGATCGTGGATGGTTTTATCGCGCAGAGCAACCTACAGTATGACGAGATTATCGAGGACTGTGAGGTGAATTTCAAGAAGGAGATCGAATTCGAGACGTTCCGGCAGAACTTTACATATGCGGAGGCGGAAGAGATTCGGCAGGATCTAGAGAAGATTCGCCGTTGGTACGATCGCGTGTTAGAGCGTGATTGGTTTGAGGCGGCACGGCGGGAGAATGCCCTGCAAAGCATAGATCAATGCGAGAAGCTGCTGGAAGAATTCGAGGAGAAGGTGTTTTTGAAGCAGGAGGCGGACGAGTCGGGAAATAATTCTTTGCTGGAGACTGAGCAGAAATCTCTACACCCCCGCCGCACCGATCGCGGCCATTCATATAAATCGTGATAGACGCACTTCTTCTGCGATTTTAGCCACATCTACGTCCTTAGAACCCTCGCTGATCTAAAATGTGGTATACTATAAGTGTATCTCGCTCTAGTCAGTAGGACTTCCCTCTCGGCAATTTGTTGAGAATGTGTTACAAGAAGTTCTTAAAGAAACGAGCAAGCGTATGGTTTCCCGCATTCTCATCATGAATGATGATCAAAACATTCTCGAACTGTTCAAGCTTATCCTTGAACCGGAAGGGTACGAGGTCCACCTCGCCTTTCTTCCATTTGAACACGTGACTGAAGTTGAACAGATCTCCCCCTCCCTTATCATCCTCGACTTCAAGTTTGGTGGGCATGCTAAAGGGCTACTCATGTTGCAGCAGCTCAGGATGTATGCTCCTACTATGCGTATTCCCATCCTGATCTGCACCGCAGCTCTTAGTGAGATGCGTGATCAAGAGGAGACCTTCCGCCACAAGGGCATTCCTATTCTTTATAAGCCCTTCGATATTGATGAACTGCTTGAAATAGTTCATAAACTCCTGCCTCTTCCAAAAGATGCGATAAGATAGCACGTTTGATCTCTGTAAATTTTAGCATTATAATGGTAGTGTAAAACGAACGACAATGGCGTGACTATAAATTGAAGGTCTCTGGGCCATAATAAATATATGAAATAGCTTCTAAACGTTGCGGAAAGTGAAATAATATTATTATAAAAGACGTAAAGCAAGAAGTATCTCGTGAATTAGTAGACCAGCTTGCAGTTGCAAACAATTTCACCATCCACTATATGACGAACAAGGACTCGGTTCATGCTGAAGAAGATGTGATCATTTTTGTGCATGGGCTGACAGTATCCTATCGCTATATGTGCCCGGTTGCCCGCGAACTGGTTGATTCCTACCGGATCTATATCCCCGATCTACCAGGCTTTGGCAAGAGCGCGAAACCCACGCAGGCACTTGATCTCGATGAGCAGGTTGATGCTCTGGTGGCCTGGATGGATGTTATTGGCGTAAAGCAGGCGACCTTTGTCGGCAACTCACTAGGATGTCAGATTCTTGCTCGTCTGGCTTTGCAGCATCCAGAGCGTGTGACACACCTGGTCTTGACCGGCCCGACAATGGACATTCGCGCCCGCACTGCTCATCAGGAGATCATGCGCTTCCTCATGAATGTTCCCAGAGAGCCGTTCTCACTCTATCCTATCGTAATCCAGGACATGCTTGATCTTGGACCACGCCGCCTTGTACAGACGTTTCGCTACGGTTTGCAGGACGACATTACGCAACACCTTCCCTCTATCAACATACCGACGCTTGTCGTGCGCGGCTCGCGGGATACCATTGCGCCACAACGCTGGGCTGAGGAAGTCACAAAGCTGCTCCCCTGTGGACGACTCGTCGTTATTCCTAACGCAGCACATGATGTGACCTATAATTCACCCCGGCAACTAGCCCGTTACATTCGCGCCTTCTTACGACTCCCCGTGTAGCGACAGACCTTTGCCGTTATCGTGGTTGGCCTGCCTCCGAGCACCCATTTTGCTGACCTTCACTACGACAATGGCAAAAATCTATCGCTATACGAGTGTCAATTGAAATATTTGCATACTGCCCAAAAGTGCTAGAGAAATTCCTGGAGAACAAGAGCAGCGTTGTACATTTTATATATAAAAAGAGGATTCGTAATGAGTATAAAAGAGGATATTGATTATTCTGCTGCGCTAAAAGATACAAACAAGCTTCGAGCTATTGGCTGGGAAAACTCTTTGCTCAAGAAATCGTTGTCTTTGCCTGGAAAAACATCTTCAGAGCATATAAAGCCCGGTTTGATGCAAGCGTTGAAGGCAATGCATATCGAGCGTCTACCTGAATATTTTGAACGATCGTGTGATCGGCGACCGGGTGGAGTTGCCGTCGTTTGTGGACAGACCTGGCTTACCTATGAGCAGCTTGATCGCCGGGCCAACCGCCTCGCACACTTGCTCTTGAAGAGCGGTCTTCAGCAGGGCAATCCGGTTGGCATTCTTTTGGACCGTTCTCTCGAAACCTATGTGGCTCTGCTTGGCATACTCAAGGCTGGTGGCTCTTTCGTTCCACTTGATCCATCTTTTCCTGCTGACCGAGTTGAATTTATCGCTACGGATGCCGGACTGCGCTGTGTGCTCACCACTTCAACCTTTCGTGAGAAAACGAACCAGCTCCTCTGCGCCGTCCTTGAGCTTGATGAGACCGTTTCCTTGCTTGCTGAACAGCCTGAGATGCGCACTGGTATTCAGGTCGATCCATCCTCTTTATGCTATATTATTTATACTTCTGGTACGACTGGACGACCAAAGGGAGTTGCCGTTTCACATGCGAACATCACGAACTTCCTGCGCGTTGTCACTCCCATTTATGATGTGATGCGCGCTGACCGTGTCTATCAGGGCATGTCCATCGCCTTTGACTTCTCTATCGAAGAGATCTGGCCTACGTGGATTGCAGGAGCTATGCTGATTGCAGGCCCTACAGACTCCCGACGTCTGGGTTCCGGGCTTACTGAATTTCTTATGAAGCACGAGGTAACTGTGCTTTGCTGCGTACCAACTCTGCTGGCCACGATTGATGAGGACATACCTTCCTTGCGCTCGCTCCTCGTCGGCGGCGAGGCATGTCCAGCCGATCTCGTGCGTCGCTGGTATCATCCAGAGCGCCGGATGCTCAACACCTACGGCCCCACCGAGACAACCGTGACGGCTACGTGGTGCGAGCTCTTTCCCGATCGCCCTGTCACTATTGGACTTCCTCTGCCAACATATCGCGCGTATATTCTGGATGAGCACCTCCGGCCTGTAGAGGATGGAGAAAGCGGAGAGCTCTGTATCGGTGGCCCTGGAGTTGCCCTCGGATATGTCAATCGCCCTGACCTGACAGAGAGCCGTTTCGTGCTCAATCCGGTTCAGAGTGACTGGGAGGTGGCCCCGCGCCTTTATCGAACTGGCGATCTTGGCCGTTTTACTCTCACAGGAGAGATCGAGTACCTGGGCCGCATCGACACTCAGGTGAAGATTCGTGGTTATCGTATAGAACTTGGAGAGATCGAGCAGGTGCTGCGCGAAGATCCAGCGGTGGAGAATGCTGTTGTCAAACCTCTGGAAGTTGAGGGCGTTGTGCAGGATCTTGTTGGCTATATAACATTATCCGCTCGCGGAGGAACAAGGGCCGATTCCGACCTGCGTGAACGGCTCCATGCCTCTTTGCAAGATCGCCTGCCAGCATACATGGTGCCTTCCTTTATTGAAGTGCTTGATGCCTTTCCCTTGCTGGCCGCCGATAAGGTCAATCGAGCTGCACTACCTGCTCCTATCTTACCCAGGCTTGGAGCCTCCTCCAGTCCCTACGTTCCGGCATCAACGCCGTTAGAGCGCGAGATGGCTATGATGTGGGAGCAGATTCTCGGACGTGAGCGCATCTCAGTTGAGGACGACTTTTTCTACAATCTGGGTGGACATTCGCTCGCCGCGGCTCAGATCGTCTCCCGCTTGCGCCAGGAACCAGAGATGCGCGATCTGGCCATCGGTGATCTCTATCAGCATCCGACAATCCAGAGACTAGCTCAGTTTGTCAACACCGCCTCAGACAGACTTGCTCCCATTGAACTTCAAGAGACAGAGTACATGCTCCCTCTTCCCAGGCAGCACTCAAACTTACGCGTTCTGATGAGTGGTCTCCTACAAATAATCTTACTGTATGGCTTCCTGCTGATTATGAGCGTACCGGTAGTTAACCTGTATAGAACAACTAGCATTGATACTTTTGCATTGTTGAGTCTGGAGGGAGTAATCTGGTTGAGCGCGATCAGCTTTCTTTTGCCGGTGATAGGAGGCCGCCTGCTTATGGCGGGGGTGAGTCCGGGCGTCTATCCACTCTGGGGGGTCACCTATCTGCGCTTATGGCTGTATCGGAAGTTCCTTGCACTTTCTCCTGTCGCACTTCTGGCCGGTTCGCCATTGCTCCCACCTTATCTCTGGCTACTTGGAGCGAGGATCGGCCGGAATTGCCATATTGCTTCTCCAAAGATTGGCTTACCAATGTTTCTTGATATTGAGGACGGAGTAAGCATCGGGTATGGAGTACATCTGCAACCTTTTGAGGTACGGGAAGGCTGGGTGCGCCTGGATCGCATTCAATTAGAGCGGAACAGCTTCCTGGGCACGAACAGCGTTGTGCTTGCAGGCGCGAAGATTGGCGACTCTGCCTCTGTAGCGGAACAATCTCTGGTCCCACAAGATCATGACATTCCAGCGCATGAGCACTGGGGTGGATCTCCAATGAAGCGACTGGAAGAGGTGCCTTCTGTGTTGCTAGCTATGGCGAGCAGGGCAGATGACCGTCCCTGGACATTCTCTCTCGTGCTTGGTTTCTTCTTTGGAGCGCTACTGCTCACTCTGCTCTCTGCACTGGCTTTTGTGCCCAGCATAGTTCTTGTTGCCGAAGTGACGTATCAGGCAGGTCTGGCCTGGGGAATTGCCAGCACAGCTCTAGCAGGTCCACTCTTCACGCTGGTCACCTGCGCTCTCGTGCTCGTGGGCAAGCGCACGGTGATGTTCTCCGCGCAACCTGGAATCTATCCCCTGCGAAGTTGGTTTGGCCTGCGCAAGTGGCTGAGCGACCAGTTAATGGCCTTGAGTCTGGGGCTAACCAACACGCTCTACGCGACACTGTACCTCGTTCCTTTCTTGCGTCTACTTGGAGCGCGTATTGGTGCGTGGTCAGAGGTGTCAACGGTGGCTTATCTCGATCCAGATATGCTGCATCTTGGCAGTGGAAGCTTCGTAGCCGACATCGCCGTTGTGGGACCAGCCGTGTTTTACCGGAACTGTGTTGCTCTGATTCCCGCCAGTGTGGGAGAACGCAGTTTTGTGGGGAATGGAGCACTTATTCCTGGTGGCTCACGTCTGGGCAATAATAGCTTGATCGGGGTCTACTCGGTGCCTCCCGCTCAAGAGGTCGCCTCGGATACTTCATGGCTTGGCTCTCCAGCGATCTTTTTGCCAAAACGTCAGGAAAGTGAACAGTTCTCCGATAAACTGACCTATCACCCGGCTCCTAGCCTGATTGCCTGGCGTTTATTCATCGAGTACTTCCGCATTACGCTCCCGATGAGTATTCTGTCGTGTCTATCTCTTCTAGACGAACAGGTAATGTATTATCTGTTTGAAACCACCTCTCCTCTTGCGCTGCTTGCCCTCATCCCCTTTCTCCTTATGGGATTCGGAATCGCATTGACATTGGTGGTCGTGTTGCTCAAGTGGATCATTATTGGTCGCTATCGGCCGCGTGTCAAACCGCTTTGGAGCGTGTTTGTGCGCCGCTCAGAACTTATTACCGGTCTGTACGAAGCCGGGGTGGTGCCAACCTTGCTCAGCTTCCTTACCGGCACTCCCTGGATTGCTCCATTCCTGCGCCTGCTGGGTGCAAGGATTGGGCAACGGGTCTGGCTGGATACAACCTTCCTCACAGAGTTTGATTTGGTGACGATTGGAGATGATGCAGCGGTGGGAGAAACAAGCTCTTTGCAGACACATCTGTTTGAGGATCGAGTTATGAAGATGTCTACAGTCAAGATCGGTGCCAGGTGCTCCATTGGCTCTCATTCTGTTGTTCTGTACGACGCTGAGATCGGCCCTGGTGCTTCCCTTGACTCACTTTCTTTAGTTATGAAAGGCGAGAAATTGCCCGAAGAGAGCTACTGGCGCGGTATTCCAGCCCGCAAGAGCAACCAATAAATGGCTCTCCCCCTATTCTCCAACCGTCTTGCCCGCCAGGAAATCCTTCGCCGCCTGATTGAAGATCTGGGGCTGATCAAACATGCTTACGTGGCCCGCCCGCCGGATGATGAGCAGTCGAGCATTGTACATCTCCTGGCGCAGAACTTGTCCCAGAGAGGGAGGGACGATCGTGTCGCCCTCGCCCCACACGAGCAGGGTTGGAGCCTGCACGGTCTCGATCTCTTTTCCTAAATTCTCCCTCAGAAGACTCTGGGCGGCCCGAAGCAGGGTGAAGGGGCCCATGCGTAAAGAGTCCCATAGTAGTATCCAGGCGAAGGGGATACTGAGATACCGTACGCCTTGCAGTAGAGGGAGCAGATAGCCTCGGAGAGTGTGGACCTCGTGCAAGATGGCGGGCGAGACCAGTATGAGCCTCAAGACTTTTTCGGGATGGTGGGCGGCGATCCAGAGACAGATGAAGCCGCCCATCGAGTGACCGAGCAGGTGCGCCTTCTGGATGCCCAGCGCCTCCATCCATTGCAGCAGCCAGCTCCCAGCCTTTATCAATGCGAAGTTCGCCCGCGCCCGCCGCATACTCCCAAAGCCCGGCAAATCCACCAGATAGACGCAATGATGCTCCGCCAGGCTTTCCACGTTGCGTCCCCACCAGCGGGTAGAGCCGGCAAGCCCATGAACCAGGACCAGCGGCTCCCCTTTGCCGATCTTCTGATAAAAGATGGGAAGACCATTGACCTCAATCGAATAGGTGGGGAGACGCCTGCTTTGAATCCTGCGCATGGAAACTCTCTTCATAAAGTATTTTTCATCGTCCTAAATATACCACGAGAAGCAACTGCGTCACGCCACTTCCTCGTGTGTCAGTTGCGCCATCCATCTCATAGCCTTCAAAATAAAAAAATGTAACACTTGCTTCTTATAACAGATGTGTTTTGTAACAAGCATGTTTTGTAACAAGTTTACACTTGCTTAATCCTGGCATCACCATCTATTAAAAGTAGTATTTTATGCTATTAACAAGACTAGTAGGAACTCTATCTTCTATATAGCAGACAGACTAGTTCTCCTACTCACTGCGTTTTTCACATCATTGTTTATTAGCTCATCCTTTTGTAAGGAGGTTCAGACATGATTCCTAAATCATGGGAAGGCACGACGACAGTGAACCTGTCGTCTCCAGCGAACATTATTGTTTATGTAATTATCTGGGCGGTTGCTATCGCAGGTGTATTTTTTGTATACCGTCGCAGTCGGATGATAGGGCGCTGGACTACACAAGATATTCTGATCATCGCGATTATGGGTGTACTGCTCGAAGTATACGATAACCTCATCGGGGATCAGTTTATTACGCCGCTCATCCAGCTCATCCCCTTTGGCCATTTGCTGGCGTTGAATGATCTGCCCTATATGTTCTTGCTCATGGTAGGCATTGCACTCATTCGCAAACCGGGCTGCGCTACTGCAATGGTCTTCCTCAACTACATATTGATGCAACTCTTCTATGGCGGCACTGGCATCAATATATTGTTGTGGTCATATGGATTGCTGCAAGGACTCTTTATAGACTTTTACATCATTGCACGCGGTGGACATGTCTTCGAAAGAGGCGGTTGGAGCGCGGTGGTAGATGGCCTGATCATGGGCGCGCTCAGAGCGTTCCCCGCGGTTACGGTGCAGAGCGCCTTCCTGGGTCCACTTATTGAGGGTCAGACCAAGACGCTTGGGTACATCTTCTTCTATACGCTCTTTAACACAATCGGAAATGGTATTGAGGCCGCAATCTCAGGGCCAATCGCAGTGCGTATTGCGCGCTCAGTCAATCCAGCGGCGATTCCTCCGACGGCGGCGACGAGAAAGAGTGAAGGGATCGGGAGTGTACCGGCTGGCAGCACAGTTAGAGAAGGGAGAGCCTGATGAACGCACGTACGCTCAGACTTATCGGGATCACGGGCCTGGTCCTTACGGTCCTTGTAGCCCTGGACGGAATCTATATGCTTGTCACCAACTACAAGCCTGATGATGCTAGCAATAACATCTTGCATCTCACGGATGGGGCAAATCTGCTGATCGCAGCAGGGTTCTTATTGATCATCAGCATCGTCGCTTTTCTCCTATCGAGACAAGCGGCCAGGCGAGAGACGTCTGCGGATACCATCGGCGCTACACCAACAAGCACAGCTTCATCAAGTGCCACATCTGTGGTAAACGATGAGGTTGGCACACAGAGTACAACTCAACCGGAAATTCAGAGATAATTATGCCTGACCTGCACGTAGACAATGTATCGTTTAGCTATGCCGGTTCAGAGCGGCAGGTATTGCGCGATTTGCAATTGACCATTGTGGAAGGCGAGTTTGTCTTGCTGGCAGGGCCATCGGGGTGCGGGAAATCAACGCTCGCACTCGCGCTGGCCGGGCTGATTCCATCGCGCATTGCAGGCATCTTTGAGGGGCATGTGTATCTGGGAGAGCTGGAAGTGGGCACGATGGAGGTATCCGAGGTGGCCCAGCATATCGGCATCGTCTTCCAGAATCCCGACAACCAACTGGTTCACCTGGACGTAGAATCCGAGGTGGCCTTTGGACCTGAAAATATGGCACTACCGCACGACGAGATCGAGCGGCGCGTTAGCGAGTCACTTCTCTATACGGGCATGGAGCAGATGCGCAAGATGGAGATCTTCGCCCTCTCAGGTGGTCAAAAGCAGCGCATCGCCATCGCCGCCACGCTCGCCATGCAATCGCGCATCCTGATCCTCGATGAACCCACCTCCGACCTCGATCCCGTAGGCACGCAAGAGGTGTTGGGAGTGCTGCGTACACTCAACAAACAGTTCGGCTGGACGATTGTTCTGGTCGAGCACAAAATGGACGAAGTTGTTCCCTGGGTTGATCGTATTCTGCTCATGGACGCTGGCAGAATTATTCTAGACGCTCCACCACGCAGCGCATTCAACGATCTGACACCCTGGCAGACGCAGGGAGTCTCGGTTCCACAATTGGTAGAGCTGGCCTACGCGCTACCAGACGTTTTTCAATCCAGCATCCCCCTTACCGTTGATGAAGCATACGACGCACTGGCAGGCACGCACTACGCGCAGCGCTTGCAGGAGCGTGCGAGACGGCAAGGAGACGGCGCGGAACTGGCGAACGAAAATAGTAAAGGGATGGCGAACAACATTCTTGCCTGGGAGCATGTGAGCCTGGCATATGATAGCAAGACGGTCTTGCACGATGTCAATCTCGCAGTGAAGCCGCAGGACTGGCTGGCAATTGTGGGCGCAAACGGAGCGGGCAAGACATCGCTGGCCTCGCTGGCTATGGGATTTCAAGCGCCGACGGCTGGTAAGGTTCTCTATGATGGAAAGCCGGTCATCGCCGGTCAGATCTCGCATCAGGCCGAACATATGGCGTATCTCTTCCAGGCTGCTGACACGATGCTCTTCACTGCCACTGTAGAACAGGAATTGACTTTTGGAGTGAGGCATCAGCGGGGGCGCAAGCGGCAGGAGAAAATGTCGTACGACGTTGAGCAATTGCTCGATATCATCGATCTGAGTAGCTACCGGCAGGCGAATCCATTCAATCTGAGTCATGGACAGCGCAAACGGCTAGCGATTGGCACGCTCCTTGCACGCTATCCACGCGCACTCATCCTCGACGAGCCAACGACCGGTCAGGACGAAGGACATGCACGCGCATTTCTACAGTTCCTACAGCATTTGCGCGAGCATGAAAAATTGACCTATATCATGATTACACACAACATGGATTCTGTGGCGCGTTACGCTAATCGTATGATCGTGCTTAACGACGCCCGCATCATTCTGGACGGCGCGCCCGAAGAGGTCTTCGCGCATACGGATGAACTTCTAAGCTATGGTATTATACCGCCACCGATTGCGCAACTGCACGCACGCCTGTGTGGCGGACAGGCGTTGCGGGTCGCGCTCAGCGTCAACTCATTCGTATCCACACTCCAATCAGTAGAGGCGATCTCATGATTATCCAGTTGCAGCATTTCTTTCTACAATCGCTTGTCGGTCGCACAGTGCTTGGCTATCTGCTCATGTTCACTGTACCATTGAGTCTACCAGTCCTCTTCGTCACACTTGTGGGCGCAAAAGGATTGCGCCACCTCTTTTCATATGAGTCACGACCCAGCCTTATACATGGCCTTGATCCACGCCTCAAGGTCCTCTATCCCTTTGTTATTGGAACGCTGAGCGTTCTACTCAATTGGGACTTCGTCTATTCGCTGCTCATCTTCACCCTTATCCCCTGGATTCTTGTGCGACCATCATCCGCGCGCGTACGCGTTGTATCCACCATGATTTTTGCTCCAACGATCGCGCTCATCTGGTCGCAGGGCATGTTCTACATCAACGCACACTCGGATGCCCACCTGCTCTTCACCTTTCCTCCCACACTGAGCTGGATCGGCACACCCGGCATATCTACCGATGGCCTGCTCAACGGTGTGCAGCAGGCCGGACGCGTCATCGTGGCGCTCTCGGCCACGCTTATCCTGCTGTTGACCACCACACCCGCCGAGATTATCTGGGCTTTTTACAAATTTCGTATGCCGGCGGCGGTCGGGCTGGCCTTTACTGTTGCTCTACGCTTCTTGCCACAGCTTGTGGAGCGTACAACGGTCTTGCTGCAAGTCTTGCAGGTGCGGGGTTACGATCTCAGCCAGCCACGCTGGTGGGAACTCTCGGCGTGGCCCAGCTATCTCTCACGCGTGGTCATCGCGATTCCAACGATTACGGTGCCTCTACTCATTGGATCTCTGCGCTCGACGTCGGTAACAGCTATGGTCGTGGATGCACGTGCTTTTGGATCGAAGCGCGAACGCGGCTCTCTACAAGAACATCGGCTGACAAGACAGGATTATTATGCGATCGCCGCACTCATTATGTTGATTGTGTTGTCGCTCACCCTGATCTTTCTCCATATCGCTAATCGCCAGGGATAACACGCCTTTCATCTTCTTCACATACCTCCCTATTCCTGGTAAAAACAATCTATTGAGATAAGTTTTACATTCGTTTAATGATGGCATTATCTCTTATTAAAGTGCACATAGTATGCTACATGCATATCAAGAATGTTACGTTTTTGTAGAGTTAATAAATTAATTTTCTCGTTTATTTACTACTATGTATGCATTATCTCTCGTTACTTACTCTTAAACAAATGTCATTCTCTAGTTAGAGCATCAAAAGATACCCGATATACATTTCAAAGTTGCACTTCGCGAAGTGTGAGCAATGCATCTTTTCTCTATTTTTATCTACTTTTTTTCTTGTATGGAGGGCCATATATGGTTCCTGCGTCATGGGAAGGCTCCACAGCAGTCAACCTACCAATGCCTATGAGCATTGTAGTCTACGGCATTATCTGGACTGTAGTTATTGTGGGCATCTTTTTTGTCTATCGCCGCATAATGGGTCGCTGGACAACATCAGACCTTCTGATCATTGCGATCATGAGCGTGCTGCTTGAGGTATACGACAATCTCATTGGAGATCAATTCGTTACCCCGATCATCCAACGCATCCCCCTCGGACACGCCCTCGCCCTAAATGACCTGCCCTACATGTTCTTGTTTGTGGTCGGCATCGCACTCATTCGCAAACCAGGCTGCGCCACCGCAATGGTCTTCCTCAACTATATATTGATGCAACTCTTCTATAGTGGCACTGGCATTAATATATCGATGTGGCCGTATGGATTGCTACAAGGACTTTTTGTGGACTTTTATCTTATTGCACGAGGTGGGTACATCTTCGAACAGAGGGGATGGAGTGCGTTTGTGGACGGCTTGATTATCGGCGCGCTCAGGGCGGTTCCAGCGGTCACAGTCGAGAGTGCCTTTCTAAGCCCCTTGTTTCAGGGTGAGGTTAAGACACTGAATTACGTCTTTTTCTACTCGCTCTTTAACCTGATTGGCAACGGAATTGAGGCAACGGTCTCAGGGCTAATTGTTGTGCGTATCCTTCGTTTCAGTCATCAGAGCGAGGGCGAAGAGATCGAGGGGAGAGACGCAGCAGCAAGCAATCAGTTATATGTCTGGAGTGATGGAAGTTCCACCAGGAAGGCGAGCGAGCTCAACACCATCGGAATCATAGGTCTCATCTTCACCTTCCTCGTAGGCCTGGATGGTATGTTCATGGAGATCATCAACTACAGACCCGGTGACCAGGGGAGCAACACCTTACATCTAGCCGACAGCACGACCGTCTTGATCGCAGCCGGGCTTCTCCTCATTATCAGCCTCATCGCCTTCCTCCTATCCATCCGCGCGGCGCAGCAGGGGAGCAAAGCAGATGCTTTAAAAGCCATACAGAAAAAAACAGAGCCACTAGAAGAAATTCCGGTAATAACCGAAGAAGTTGCGAACCATAACAGGATATTGGTCAAGAGACCAGAAATTCAAAGATAGCTCTGCTTGCTCTTTACAGAGATAGAAGCGCAAGCAATTCGCATTGATTTTTTTCGATTGACATAGTGGCGGTTATAGTCTATCCTCTACAGAGATATGTGAAGTGGACGGGAGGAGACGACTTTGGTAGAAACAGCACACTGGACCGCAATGAGCACAACGAGTCAGAGTCAGTCGAACAGCTCATGGGAAGATGCAGATCGATTAATTCGAGAGCTGCGCATTCGAGGTGTCACGTATTTGGTCGGCGATGAAACATCACCGGATCAAGAGAATACTGGTAATAGAGAACCGCTTTCTGCTATTGAATTGGTGCAACGGCTAGCACGTTGTAGCTATCCAAGAGTACGCGATGCAAGTATCTCCCTCTTTCTGCTCCACCCTGAACTCGCTTCAGATGTACTCTCCGCGCTTCAAGAAAGTGAATCAGAAGTAAGGCAGCAAATTGCGACATTGGTGCTAGCTACTTTATATCTACAACGTCTCTGGTCCATCCAGCTAGCATTAGCTCTGGGCCATCCCTCTGATTTTCCCGAAGCACCATTCGCGTTCTTATGGCAAGACTCTCATCTTCCTCCTCCAGCTTATCACGATGGCGCGTGGGGGCTACACATGTTGCAAGCTGCGGAACAAGAACGAACTGGCCTCCCTCTAAATTATCTCGGCGATTGGCAAAACCAGGTGGATCATCTTCTCTTACAGGAAGGAGATCATTATCATCATAACTTGATTCCTCGCACTATTCTTTCAGAAAATACTTCAAACGGCGAACAGGAGTCAGCAATGAGCGTGCGACCAGATGTAGATAGAAGACAGATTGAGCAATTTCTGAAGAATCTAGGAGCAATGTATCGTAAACCCGGTCGCGTCTACTTAGTCGGCGGTGCGGCACTTGTTCACGCAGGACTACGGCCTGGTGCTACTCAGGATATTGATTTGGAGATCCGTGCCGTCGATGAGGATGAAATGATCGACGCTATCCGACGACTCAAAGATTCTATGAAGATCAATATCGAGTTTGCTAATCCAGCGGATTTTATTCCTCTTCCACCTCAATGGGAAACGAACGTGAAATTTATCGGACGCTATGGCTCAATTGACGCATTCTACTTTGATTTTTATAGCATTGCTCTCAGCAAAATTCAGCGCGGTAATACGCGCGACGTCAACGATGTCAAGCTCCTTCTTCAGAACGGCTATATTGATCTATCGAGTCTCGACGCCGCCTATCAAACCGTTCTTCCCCAGGTCGGGAAACGGCCGTATAATAGACTAGATCCAAAGCAATTCGCCGCCCGTTACGCAGCAATACGTCAACTGATTTAGAGTGTGTCCGAAGCCCATCACCACCACGTTCTCGCGCCTTCGGCTCTCGTTATAGTAGAGTCGTGTATAATTTTACTTTTTCTACATTTTTAAGCGATGCTTAAAAATGTAGAAAAAGTAAAATTATACACGACTCTCTTCAGGCAGCGAAGCTGCACTCTCTCGTCTCCTAAGAATGTGGATGCGATGAGCCTCGGACACATTCTTAAACCCTTGCATCGGAACAACATATTTTATGTGGTCCCGCATAGTGGCAACTCCTCGCGACATTGACTTCAAAAAAATTACTACGGGGGAAGAAAGGAACATATGCTAGAGTTTATATCTCTTGCGGTTGTCGTAAGTTCTTTTACATAATTGCTCGTTTTCTTATATATTACCGACGACAACCGCAAGGGACGTTCCGCTTTGTCACGACGCGGCCTCGTGAGAATCAGCGTGGGAGATCGGCTCCGCTCGCGCTTGCATCCTGTGGCATGGGTGTGGTTGGTGGTGATACGTCGTTTTTGACGACGACGAGGGGTGAGGGGGTCGTTAGCAGGGATGAGTCTGGATTTGATGGGGGTGGTGGGCCAGAGGAACGAAAGGAGACGAACTTGTTGAGTACGTCGAACCAGAATGGCGCGCCCAGCGAGACGGCGACGGTCGTGGTGAGAATGCCAATGATCTTCAGGAGCCAATCCTGAAAGTTGGTGGGGAGGCTGTACCAGCCAACCATTGGCTGTATCTGGTTGATATCGCTCTGTAGCAGACTTAAGTTTGGATCGTGCTGGGTGGTGTAGCCCTGGGCGGCGGAGACGAGGGTGGCACGCACAGTCTCGTTATGCGAAACGGTGGTGATGAGGGAGATGGTGTCGATATTCAGGCTGGCGGCTATGAGCAGTCCCAGCAGGAAAATGAAGACCTGCACGCGGCGCTTGTACCAGCCGGAGACGCGATCCATCGTGCTATTAAACCAGGCTTCCATACCCAGCAGATCTTTTTCCAGATCAATATTGATCTTCTCAAAAGTTACTTGCACGCCGGCTGGAACAGTGAAATTTATAGGAGTTCCAGCCGCTCGCTGCTGCTGCAACACGTCTTTGAGCGCGAGCGCAAAGATGTCGGATGGAATATACGACGGCTTACGAATTATAGCTGAGCTTATTTGAGTCGGTGAAGGAGTTGACTTCGTCTGAGATTGAGATCGAAGAATTTTTGCGTAGAGCGTATCCTGAGACAACGCTTTGATCAGGGGATGATTGTAGAGTTGCGCCGCCAACGCTGGATTGTTCAGCATATTAGTAATACCTTCCTCCAGCACCTTTGCCCGCAATGAAAGGACACGCACGATCACCTGCTCATTGATAGTAGAGCAGAGCAGGCTTAGAAGTATGTAGACAAAAATGACACTAATAACAACCTCAAGAACATTAGAACCAAACATATACCACCTCCGCGTAATTAAAAAGAAGGGAAGCTCCGGCCATGAATATCGATGATAGAGACACCTTCCTACTTTATAGACGTTTGAGGCGGCATATTTTATACTCCAATTCTTCTATGTAATGCCGCTTCGCGGCTCTTTAAAATTCTTTTTGTATTTTTGCTTTTTCTGCATAATTCGGGCTCTGCCCGAATTATGCAGAAAAAGCAAAAATACAAAAAGAATCAGGCATGCTGAAGGTGTGCGCATACACAAGCGAGGAGAGAAGCTCATCTTACAAAGGATCAAACACTTTCTCGCGAAAAGAGAAGGTTGTCATGGTAAGCCCGCCAGAGAAGTGTTCACCTTGTTGAGCAGCGGCTCCAGCAGCCAGGAGGGATTGTCGCTACGCGGGGAAGATGTGATAGTATGAAGAGAACGTATATCTCTTCCTGGAAACATGGACTGTGGCACGCTCATGCCGCATGTTTCTTTTTGATTCGATTTATCTGTCTCATATGTCTCTTTATTGATAGATATGAGCCGCCTTACGCTGGATATACTTTGAAGGGGATTTTATTGTGCAAGAGGCCGTAGTGCCACTCCTTAAAGATTGGGGAAACTTTTACGTCATTATAGGCTCTGCCACCGGATCATTGATTGGATTGACGTTCGTGGTCATCACGCTGATTTCGAGCATTCGGCAGCAAGGGATACCCGGGGGCCCTGAAGGGACAGCGGCCTTCAGCACACCAACGGTCGTGCATTTTTGTGCTGCACTCCTCATTGCCGCGATTCTCAGCGCGCCGTGGCAAGTACTCTGGCTGCCGGGCCTACTGCTCGGCGTCGCCGGTCTAGGAGGAGTGGGATACGTCATCGTCGTTTTACGACGGGTACGGTGCCAATCCTCCTATCGCCCAGTAATGGAAGACTGGATATGGCATATAATATTTCCGTTCATAGTATATGCCACACTCTTAATCGCGGCGATTATGCTTTTAGTTAATCCAGCGCCTACACTCTTTGTCATCAGCGCCGTTACTATTTTGCTTCTATTCATCGGTATACACAACTCGTGGGATACCATTACATACATTACCGTTGAGTACTTTCAGCCGGAGAACAAGAGCTAGAGATAGTAATGAAGAGGATTTTATTGTGCAAGAGGCCATAGTGCCACTACTTAAAGACTGGGAAAACTTTTACGTCATTATGGGCGCGGCCGCCGCAGCATTGACCGCATTAACGTTCGTGGTCATCACACTGGTTGCAGGAGTGCGCCAGCAACGAAAAGACGATAAAATGATCGCGGCCTTCAGCACGCCAACCGTCGTGCATTTTGGTGCCGCGCTCTTCATTACCGCAACTCTTAGCGCACCGTGGCAAGTACTCTGGCTGCCGGGCCTGCTGCTCGGCGTTGCCGGTCTAGGGGGAATTGGATACGTCCTCATCGTCCTACGACGGGCTCTGCGACAGAATGGCTATCAACCGGTGCTTGAAGATTGGGTGTGGCATATCGTACTTCCATTTGGAGGATACATCGCACTCGTCGTCGCAACGATTGTGCTCCCAAGCAATCCAGTCTCCACACTATTCGTCGTCGGTGCCGTTACTATTCTTCTTCTATTCATCGGTATCCACAACTCGTGGGATGGCATTACATACATTACAAGTGGAAACCTTCAGACGGAGAACAAGAGCCAGGACCAGACAGGAGATTGATCATGCCTCGAATCGCTATCGTGGGAGCCGGAATCGCGGGACTTAACGCAGCCCTCACTCTACAGGACGCTGGCCTCTCGTACAGCATCTACGAAGCATCCAACCGCATCGGTGGTCGCATGCACTCGGATACTACAACCTGGGCGGACAATATGGTTAGCGAACAGTGTGGGGAGTTTATTGACGGCGACCACGAGACGCTCCACCAGCTCATCAAGCGCTTCGGCCTCAACGTCATCGACCTGGAGGGAGAAGGAGTAGACCGCTCGCAAAACATCATGTACCTCTTCAATCGCTACTACCACATGGATGATCTAACCCCAGACTTCCAGGCTCTTATGCCCGTCTTCCAGCGACAAATAAAGGAGACTGGTTTCCCCACGACTTCTGACCACTTCACTCAAGAAGGTTCTCGGCTCGATCATCTGAGCGTCTACGATTGGATTGAGCAATACGTCAATGGTGGGCACAATACGCCGATAGGTCGTATACTAGATAGTGGCTGTTCCGGCTTCTACGGCCTGGATACACACGAGCAGAGTTCTCTTAACCTGCTCTACATGCTTGCTATGCAAGACCAGGAAAAAAGCTCTACGACACCCGGACCAATGCAAGGCAGCAGCAAGATAGCAGGCGGAAACGGACAACTACCACAGGCCATCGCACGCGCTCTACCAGAGGGTACTATCAACCTGAGCCATCGCCTGGTAGCTCTCGAACGAAAAAGCGACAGCTTGCTCATCTTAACCTTCGCTACCGCCGAGGGTCCTCTGGAAGTACACTGCGAACGCGCCGTCCTCGCCCTTCCGTTTAGCACACTACGTCATGTCGATTATCAACGAGCGGGCTTTGATTCTCTAAAGCAAGCGGCCATCGAGCAGCTCGGCTACGGCACGATCTCCAAACTCTTCTTGCAGTTCGATACGCCCTATTGGTATAAAGATGGCCCGTGGCCTCGCCCCTCTGGCGGTTTTATCATTACAGATCTGGACGTCCAGACCTTCTGGGACACCTCTATTGGACAGCCTGGCTCCAACGGCCTGCTCGTCAATTATACAAGCGGGCATAAAGGAGCCGCCTTTCAGCCGAAGACGGCCTACTCCAACGCTGCCGACTCTTCAGACATTCAAAAGTATGCCCAACAGTGTCTGCAACAACTGGAGCGCGTCCTCCCTGGTATCAGTACCCACTACACCGGCCGCGCCGCGTTGAGTTATCCTACTGGCGACCCCAATCTCCTGGGCAGCTACTCCTGCTGGCGCGTCGGGCAGTACACTCAGTTCGCGGGCTACGAACGCGTCCGCCAGGGACCCATCCACTTCGCCGGCGAACACTGCTCAATCGAGTTCCAGGGCTACATGGAGGGCGCCGCTAGAGAAGGCGCGCGGGCCGCTCAAGAGATTGTACAGGACCTGAGCTAACCAAGCAGGCTCGCGTGACGACAATCCCTTGCCGTTGTCGTGATGGCCAATGAACAAGGTGGAAAATTAGAGAGGCCAAAAACGACAACCACAAGGGATTGTCGCCACGCGCCCTCTCTTTATATCCGAAATGCCTGTCGCACATCCGGGCTGATAAGAAAGTAGAGCAAGATAATGGCTGGAATAATCATTCCTAGAATGACGCCAAGCGTCGAACCCGTATGTTGTATCAACTCAAAGATACTTCTCACCAGGCTCAATCCCTCAATAACAATCACCAGCCAATACGCCCAGCGCTTCAGCGTCCACAGCCCATAGACAAAAATCAGCGTGATAATACCCACAACAATACCAACCGCTCCAAACCCGACCCCAAGCACATCTACGAACTTAGAGATGATCGCATGTCCATTCGAAAAAACACGTCGGCTGATCGAGTTAGCCGCGAGTATAAGAAGGATTCCTCCAACAAGCTCGATTAATCCCTGTATACCCAGCAGAACGGACATAAGCGTCACCCCACCTGGGCGCACGCGCCGAACCATCTCCCTATCGCGCATCTCGTTCATTTGCATATTGTCTCTCTCGTCCTTTCTCTCTTCTTTACACTACACGGCATTAAGATAACACTTACGCATAGAAATATCAATGCTGCCTGCGCCTCATGCCGTGCTATAGTTAATAATTACCTTCCTGATAATGCCTCCTATAACAGAACTCACTCTAGCATGCTTTTGTAACGTTCTGCGGAGGTAAAAGTGGGAGGAGAGAGGGAATTTGTTGGAGATTGAATGGCCGAACCATAATTTGATTGAAAATATTAAAGATGTATTGGATGCAAGTGAACTTTTCGCGGTAAGCTGAGTTCGTCTAGCGCTGAAGTCCTATATGTAGGAAGAGGGATTTGTAACGTTCTACGGAGGCGAAACGTGAGATTAGGGAGAAATTTTTACTGCTTATAATATAAAGGAGAAGATATATGGCTATTACTTTACAGAATAGTGTTGTTGTGATTACTGGAGCTTCGAGTGGAATTGGGCGGGCGGCGGCGCTTGATTTTGCGCGTAAGGGAGCGAATGTGGTGTTGGGGGCGCGGCGCGAGGAGCTTTTGCGGATAGTGGCGGCTGAGTGTAAGCACATCAGTGGGCGGGATGCAGTGGTGGTGCCGACGGATGTTTCGGATGAGGCGGCGGTGAAGCGGTTGGGACAGCAGGCGTTTGAGCACTTTGGGCGCATCGATGTGTGGGTGAATAATGCGGGCGTGGGGGCGTTTGGGCGCTTTGAGGAGACGCCGCCAGAGGTGTTTCGCCAGGTGATCGAGACAAACTTCTTTGGTACGGTCTACGGTGCGCGTGCGGCACTGATCTATATGCGGCAGCAGAAGAGCGGCGTGATCATTAATACATCTTCGTTGATTGGAGTTGTGGTGGGACCATACTATTCCGCCTACTCGGCCTCGAAGCACGCAGTTCGGGCGCTGGGCGAGAGTCTGCGGCAGGAGCTTGAGGCTCTGGACCCAGATGTCAATATTCATATCTGCACCGTTCTACCAGCGACGATCGACACGCCCTTCTTCCGCCACTCTGCCAACTACACGGGCCGCGCCGTCAAGGCTCTCCCACCTGTCTATCCACCAGAGCAGGTAGCGACGACGATCGTGGGCTGCGCCGAGCATCCCAAGCGGCAAGTCTTCGTCGGCAACGCCGGGCGCATGATTAGCCTCACACACAACCTGGCACCAATCGTGGGCGAGCGTATGCTAGCACACCAGATCGATATAGGCCACTTCAAACCAGAGTCCGCACCGGTAACTTCGGGCAATACGCTCCAGCCTATGGCTGACGGATCGGATATTACGGACGGTTGGGGAGGCGCGCCTAAGACGGCGATGCGGGGGCTGCTGACATTGGGAACGATTGCTGCGGCTGCGGGCCTGCTCGCCTGGGCCTGGTTCCGCAATCAGGAATAAAGCGGGTGACGAGCCCTTCCGCGAAACAGAGGCGCCAATTCATTGCGCGCAGACCGGCTTCAGCCGGAGGGAAATGACTAGTGTCCCCCGAAGCGCTCAGCATCCCCTTTTTCGGGCCCAGTGAAGCTGATAAAGCATTAGAAGATAACGAGCCCGAAACGCGGGGGAACACTGGATGGAATGAAGACGGCCTCTAATGGAAATGTCCGATTTCCATTAGAGGCCGTCTTCATTCCATCCAGTACATGTCAATATAAGAATAAAAAGTAAGCCAGACGTTCATTTTCCCCTCCACTGAAGCAATTCTATTGCTGGATGGCCCCGGTGGGGGCCGGATCTCAATCACGCCCGGAAGGCCAGCTCACTACCCACTTTCCCAGGCAAACGCTCCTCACCACCCACCTACTCTATATAGCTCATTCGTTCCAATAGAGGCCAGATCTGAGTAAAATTTGGCGTCTATCCTTTCGTCAAAATTCCACTGTCAGCCTATATAGAAAATGAGCGGAATTTAGATTATGATTATAGCGATCTTTATTCATGCCATTCTTTGATAGGAGAGAGAGTAACCTATGCGACAAGAGATGGAAGTATCATTCGCGAGAGAGTTGACGGACGGAGAGGAGTTACTATGGTCAGGAAGACCTGACCCTAAGAGTAAAAGTATCGCCTCTCCCGGTAGTGTATTCCTTATATTAGGGATTGTCTTCACAGTCGTGGGTATTGCGATGCTCCTGGGAGGATTTATCATTCTGGGGACGGTGGAAGGTAGGGGACGAGAGGCGTCAATTGGACTTTTTGTCACAGGAGGTGTCTTTTTCATTATGGGCATTACCTTCGCAATTAGTGGGCTGTTTCTGCGGAGCACTCCACGTAACACGCTTTATGCTGTTACTAACAGGCGCGCGATCATTCTGCGCACAGGCCGTTACCTGACCGTCGATTCCTATGGAAAGAGCGAGATCGGGCAGGTACGGCGGCTTGAGCGGCCCGATGGTACAGGCGATCTGATCTTTAGCATGCAGCGTTCAGCATCTGGCTATGGATATGGGAACAGCGGCGGATATTCTTCATATGGGAGCTATAGCGGCACAGGAATGAGCAGATACGGCGCGGGCATGTTCAATGGCATTACCAACGTCCACGCGGTCGAACGAATAGTGCTGGACACACTGAAATAAGTGGGCGCTGGCTAAGCGAACATCATCTTTGATGCCCGCCTGGCCGGCAGATACTAATCGGGCTTCCTCTTCAAAAAGGCTGATAAAGCTGAATCTCTTAATTATTGGATGAGTTGACGTTAAATTTGTAGACGGAGCCGCCGGTGCCGAAGTTGGCGGTATCGGAGATCCAGAGGTTTCTACCTTGTCTATCAAATTCGATGTTGAAGAAGCCGATGCCGCCGGGAATGGGCCACTCTTTAATGGTCGGCGCTTTACCCATATAGTCAGCACCGTTGCCCTGGCTATCGGGGCTGGCAACCTGGGCGACGTCCTGATTGTCGTTATTGCCCTGATTGTTATCGCCCTGGTTGTTGTCATTCGACTTGTTGAAGATCAAGACGCCGATCTGGTGCGTTGAATCGTTCTCGAAGAAGAGATTGCCGTCGCGGTTGAAACGGATGTCTTCGGTGTTGGAAACTGAGCCGGTATGTGGGAGGCTGTACTCAACGATACCGGGTGAGCGGGTGACCTGGGAGTTTGAGGTCGTGGCTTGCACGGTCGAGGCGGCCGGATTGGTGGGCGAGTTGGGTGAGGCAGGCTGGGTAGTCACTCCAGCGTTGGAACCGGTGGAGGCGGGGGTCACGGCGGTTGTGGTGCCCACGGCGCGGTTGGGGAAGAGGTGGGCGATCTTGTCGGCGGCGTGCTCGGAGTACCAGATGGTGTCATCGGAGGCGACGATCAGGCCAGCGGGACGGCTCTTAGGTGTGGGCGAGGTGTATTCGGTGATTACGTTTTTGGCCGGATCGAGTTTGCCGATCTTGTTAGCGATGGGGTTGAAGGACGAGTTGCCCTGCTCGGCAAACCAGAGGTTGCCCTTAGAGTCCAGGCCGATTTCTTCTATCTCGGCACCAGCGGTGGGAACGCCCCACTCGGTGATGGTACCGTTAGGACTGAGGCGGGCAATCTTACCACCGGTCGCGTCACTGTAATCGACTTCGTTAAACCAGATGTCGCCACCCTTGCCGATGACCAGGAAAGTTGGAGTTAGCGAGCGCGAGGCGGCGGGAAGCAGATACTCGCTCTCCTTACCGGTGGTCGGATTGATCTTGCCAATGCCGGGTGCGTTGCCCTCGGTAAACCAGACGTCTCCGTTGCCATCGACCTTGATCGTGCCCACACCAGCGTTGGTATTAGCTAGAGGATACGCCTTAAGGCTGCCAGTCTGCTTGTCGATCGTGCCAACTTTGCTCGTGCCCAGGCCAAACCAGGGATTTCCATTCCGGTCAACGGTGATTCCGATGGCGAAGCCACCAGCAGCGGAAATATTATAACGATTAAAGTGACCCTTATTAAATACAAAATTTGGATCATCTGCGCGCGCAGTCAGGGCCGATCCTCCAAATATGGCTATGGCCCCAAAAAGCGCAAGCGCAATCCGCATAGTACTCAAAGAGAATTTACGCTTCTTCGTAGCTACATACATACAATACTCCTTCTACAGACTGGCAGTTTTTCGTGTCAGCCTTTCCGTGTTATAATGGATTCCAGATGATAACAGACGATTTGTACCGTTTTGGGTTATAGCATTCAAGTCAGCTAATACGCGACGGCCGTTGCTGGCAATGAGATTTGCCTGCTCCTCCAACTTATGCAAGCGAGTAACCTGAATACTGATCTGCATCTGCTGCTCACGGATGATATCCACGAGCTGACGCAAGAACTGTACCCAATCGTCTGTTTGCTTATTATTGATTGAAGACATGTTCAGCGACCTCTCCTGCAAAGGAATAATGTGCTCTAGATCGACCACAAACTGCGCAAGAGTTTCCGAAATTTTGTTTAGTGCAGCACTCTCTTCGGCAAGCGAATAGTTCTGACGACTCGTCATCTCGTTTAGTTCATGAGTGGTTTTACGAACTTGCTCTAGATTTTGCAGACCCATCCCCACTTCTTGCATACGCGTACGGATCTTCAGCAGGGCGATTGAGACGCCATCGAGTGCAGTGTTAGTCTGGATCGAGAGGCCCTGTAACGCTCGATCATCTCCATCGGCGATGCCGTAGGCCGCCATCTCCATCATTCGAATCGCCTGCTCCAGCCGAGCATAGTTCGAGCTCGCACGAATAAGATTCGCGAGCCGGTCAAGCATAATGTTGAGCGATCCGGCAATAGGCAACAGTTCGCCGCTCGTGATAGGAACGCGCGCCGAGTAGTCGCCGCCCGCCACCTGCGCATGAATATCCTTGAGCATCTGAATATCAACCTGTAGGCGCTCATTGCGCTCAGACAGCAACCGTCGCTGCTGATCCGCCAACTGCTTCGCCTGATTCAACTCCTCTGCCCGCCGCTTTTCATTGCGCAACAAACGCTCGTTTTCCAGTACAGTGATACCTTGCCGCGCGCCGACGAGGGCGAGCAGACCTAGACCGACAAGAAAAGGAATGACAAGGTTTCTATCGCCACCTGCTGTTAGCGGCGCAGTGGCGGCGCGGAAAACGATGAGCGTACTGGCGACCACTGCCGCTACAAACGGGATGAGCGATTGCAAGCTTCTAACGCTCTTTACCTCGCCATTGGATGAGGGCGACTGCTGTTCAGTAGCTTGTGCTGCGTTCGTTGCTCCTATACTCACCTCGCGCTGCACGGCTCGGAAGCGGACCAGGCCGGCGAGGGCGAAGAGAATATAACAGGCCATCCAGGCAACATTAGCAGTATCTCCAGGAGTAAACGAGATATACAGCTCCTCGTTGAGAAAGATAGAGTCAGCTATGATCAGAAAGAGGACGGCGGGAATAAAAAGACGCAAGGCTGCCTGACCCGTCACCTGCCGATTCTGGCTAATCAATACAACTGTAAGGCCGAAAAGCAGGCCGAGATCACCGACGGGATAGGCCATATTTGTGGCTTTACCCAGCACGCTTTGTCCGCTTTGTAGATAGAAGGGTGCCAGCAGGAAATACCAGGAGAGGGCGGTGCCAGCAGCCATCAAGAGTACGCTATCAAGTACGACCTTTGTGCGGGCGATCCCTGATCGTCCCTGCCGACCGATTCCTGGCAGTAGAGCCAGACCCAGGAAGAAGAAAGGATACTGAATCAAATAGAAAAGGTCGGCCAGCGAAGGGACCGGGACGTTACCCGGCACAATAATCTGATCCAGGATCGCCCACGTCGTCTGCGCGATTGCATAGGAAAGCATGGCGGCAGCGAACATAGTCCAGGCGATCGCACCCGGCTTGCGGTGGCGGTAGAGCAGGATCGCCGCCACCAGCACCGGCAGCAGTTCCACCCAACTCAAGGAGGCCCGCACCCAATCGGTCGCCGCCACCAGCCAGGATGGTTTCACCAAAACCGCAATCACTTCATACAGCATGATCAATATACTGACAACGATTGCACTGGTAAGCAGAGGTTCCCGACGCACCTGGGCAAAGCTATCCGGGCGTGGAGTGGGCAGGGGAGTAGATCGCTCCGGATAACTTCCGGCTAGCTGATCCTTCGAAGTGTTCCGGAACTCATCATAAACGTCAGGATTTCTCTGAGGCGAAGTCTCCCTGAAGGTGTAAGGAGCGATGCCCATAGCAGGGGAAGATTGGCTCTCCGACCAATTTTCACTGGAATTCCATTTCATCGTCTTCTCCAAAAATAAGAAAGAGGGAGTCTATTATCCCGTTATAAGCCTACACAACTAGTAGAACTTATACAAGATACGCATGGTGAAATAGAGAGAAAAGTACTGCTCAGAGACAAAAGTATGCCAAAAAGCAACCCTATTTTTCGAATCATAGGTGCATTTCTTCTCTCACTCTCGCCTTCTTGTGATATGCTAATGTACACGAGGACAAACAGAGACGAGGAGAAATATTCTTTATGCCTGTACGAGCCGTTGTCTTGCCCGCCCCCAATCAAGGGCCAGAGATACGCGTCTTCTCCGATCCACAGCTTCAGGATGGTGAAGTACTTTTAGAGACGATTGCGACCGAAGTTTGTGGCACCGACGTTCACCTCTTACATGGACGGCTGGCGGGCGTGCCCTACCCAATCATTCCTGGTCACGTTAGTACCGGGCGCGTCCTCCAGGTTCAAGGGATGGTGCGAACCGTTGAAGATGAACTGGTGGCTCCCGGCGACGTTGTAACCTTTCTCGATGTCCATCGCACCTGTGGACGCTGCTGGTACTGCCAGGTTGCGAAGGCTTCCACTCGCTGCCCCGAGCGTCGCGTTTACGGGATTACCTATTCCGCGACCGAAGGTCTTTTGGGAGGATGGAGCGAACGGATCGTGCTCTTACCCGGTGTGCATATCCTGAAGCTGCCGCCCGCCCTCTCGCCCGACACGTTTATGGCTGCCGGCTGTGGCCTGCCCACTGCCTTGCATGCCGTGCAACGCGGCGAGATTACATTCGGCGACACCGTCGTGGTTCTGGGCGCGGGCCCCGTTGGACTCTGCTGCGCCGTTCTCGCTCAATTACAAGGAGCGACACAAGTGATTGTGATCGGCGGACCAGCTCATCGCCTCTCGCTCGCGCGCTCATTTGGAGCTGATATGACGCTCGATATCGCTCAGTATACACCCGAGGAACGTGTCCGCATTGTACGCGAGGCTACTTCTGGCCGGGGCGCAGACATCACTATAGAGGCAACCGGTGTCGCTTCCGCAGTGGCAGAGGGCTTTCAGTTCACCCGTAATGCGGGCACGTTCGTCGTCGTGGGCCAATATACAGATGCAGGTCCAATAACGCTCAACCCTCACCTGGAGATCAACCAGCCTCACCTTCAGGTTCGCGGCTGCTGGGGGAGTGACCTGGGGCACCTCTATCGCGGCCTACGCATCATGGCCCGCTACGCCAATCACTATCCCTGGCAAGACATGATTACCAGCCGACACACTCTGGCGGATGCAGCGAACGCGCTCTCCGCCGCAGAGCGTCAGCAAAGCATCAAAGCGCTCATTCTCCCCAACGGGACGCTTTGACACTTTCGTTATTCGATCTTGTGCTGCTTGCCCGTTAATTGCCCTGACAGAGGTAACTCATTTGCGCGTGCACACTCTCCCCTGGCTCAATAGAACGGGCCTGGTGATTGTCGCCATTCTCTTTCTGCTGGTCTCGCTGGTCTACCTGAGACAAAAAACCTTTCTAGTTCAACGCACAGATGAGTTTCGCTGAGAGATGAGTAAGTGAAGTTGGGTGGATTTCGCGGCGAGCTGTGCGATAAGTGAAGATTACGGACGCGATACAGGCGGGGGAAGGATTAGCGATGGTAGCTTGCCAATCTGGTCCGTACGTTTTCTTGCGCTAAAGGGCAGGTTCAGCTTCTTTTTCGCTCTTGACAAATTTTAGCAGAATTTTACATTCATTTGCGATAATCGATGATTACAAAGTTTGCTCTACTTGTATAAATGGCTCCTACCTTTTTCCTGTACACGGCTCTTTCACCAGGTCACCATTGTGTTTTTATCGACTATATAAAAAAAAAGCAGATCAGTAGGCTGAACTATGTATCCAGTGTTGGGGGGATTCTAGTAATCAACGGGTTCCTAATCATTTGGGCGATGAGTGGGGGGGTTGACGATTGTACGCCATTATGTGATTCGCTGGCTGCTGGCTCGTTCTCAGCGATTTCCGTGGCGGGCGCAGGCGTTTCTGGATGATGCGGCATCGCGCGTTTTGGTGCAGCATGTGGGGTGGTATCGTTTTATGCATCGCCGGCTGCTGGACTATTTCGCTGATCTGGATGGGGTGATGGCTCCTGCATCGACGAAGGATGATGAGCAGGAGGGGTGATTTTGGTCTCGGATGTCTTCCTGTACCATGACCTTTAGCGCAAAAAAAGGTACGGACTTGATTGGAGAGCTCTTGCTAACGCCCTCGCCCCTTGCTCTATCGCGTCCGTATACTTCGCCTGCCTCCCATGTTCGCCCCGAAAACCGATCCGTGTCCCGCGCTTTCTGCCTGGATGATTGGAAAGATGTAGGCGACCTTTTCGATGTTTGAGCCCGTTGGTCATTCCCCTCCGGCTCAAGCCGGTCTGCGCACGATGAAGTCGGTGCCTCTGCTGTGAGAGGGAGTGGGGTTGCGTGATGGCGGTCAACACACGATGCTACATTTTGTAATTGTCGAGAAGCCTTCTTCAAAGTAATCTTCATTTTCCACTATGGCGTATACCTCCTTGAGAGTATGATAGCGAGAGTTCGCCAAATGGTTGATAGGAGTTGCTATATTGAATCTTTATAATAAGTTTGATAGGGTGGACGCTAGTCTTAATCGCTGGCTGGTGCGCCACAGCGTCGCGCTACTGCGCATTAGTCTGGGCGCAGTTTTCTTTGGGTTTGAAGTCTTAAAGTTTTTTCCAAATGTGAGTCCGGCACAGGGCATTGCTCAGCAATAAGTCTGCTTGCATGAGAAGGCTCGCTGGAAAGATGTTGCAAGAATCCGCATAGTTGCTCATTTGGTTTCTCAAGGGCCTTATGATTCAACCTCGTGCATGATATAATAGAGCAACTTAACCAGAGGAAGCGCGCATGAGTATTTTTGAGCCATTAAAGCCAGTCAAGTCGCGTCCAAAGCGTCCTTTCATCATTGCGGGTATATTGCTGCTGCTTGTCGCTATTCTCTTTTTATGTACTAATGTAAATAAAGATGTGCAGTTCGTGGTGCACTTCTTCAATCCACCTGCCCACTTTACCTACACAGGCCATAGCGACGCTGTTAGTGGAGTTGCGTGGTCGCCCGATGGAAAACGCATCGCCTCGGCCAGCAGCGATGGAACGGTTCAGGTGTGGAATGCCGCTAACGGGAGCGCGCTCTCGACCTATCGCGGCAACACTTCAGAGATGTTAGCCGTGGCCTGGTCACCCGATAGCACACATATAGCTTCAGCAAGCAACGACAAAACAGTTCAGATCTGGCGAGTATAATTACTGGAGGATTGAAACGATGGAGGCTGTCACCAGGCCACGAGTGAAGATTTGTTGTATTGGGAATGTTGAGGAGGCGAGGATGGCCATTCGTTACGGGGCGGCGGCGCTGGGGCTGGTGTCGGCTATGCCGAGTGGGCCAGGGGTGATTGCGGAGGAGCGGATCGCGGAGATTGCGTGGGCGGTTCCGCCGGGGGTGGCGTCTTTTCTGCTGACGAGTAGTCAGGATGCAGAGGCGATTATTGGGCAGCAGCGGCGATGTGGAGTGAATACGTTGCAGTTAGTGGATAGTCTGTCGGAGGGAAGCTATACGCGGCTACGGGCGGCGCTGCCGGGCATTGGGCTGGTGCAGGTGATTCATGTGCGCGGAATGGAGGCTGTGGCGGAGGCGCGGACTGTGGCTCCCTATGTGGATGCTGTTCTACTGGATTCGGGGAATCCTGGGTTGGCGATAAAAGAGCTGGGAGGCACGGGGCGCGTTCACGATTGGAGCGTGAGCCGGGCGATTCGCGAGGCGCTGGACATTCCAGCCTATCTGGCCGGCGGGCTGAATGCTGAGAATGTGCAGGAGGCGATCCGTCAGGTAGGTCCCTTCGGGCTAGATCTATGCAGTGGCGTGCGTACTGACGGACATCTCGATGAGGAGAAGCTCGCCCATTTCTTTGAGCAAGCTCACGTTTAGCATAAAACCGCCAGACCTTTTCGGCTTTCTTCAGTACACTACCAGGGCTGGATACGACAGGAGGGTTGAAAGATTCTGACGACCTGCTTTTAGGATTGAAATTACTGGGCTGTCCATCCTCCATCCACGTAGAGCTCGGAGCCCGTAATGTAGGAAGCTTCGTCGCTGGCAAGGAAGGCGACGGCGTTGGCGACCTCTTCGGGCTCGCCGATGCGCCCTAGTGGGGTTGATGCGTTTACGTAGGCTTGCAATTGCTGGCCGACCTCTGGATTCTCGCGGATGGCTGAGCGTACGAGTTCGGTGTCCATGAAGCCTGGATGCACTGAGTTTACCCGAATGCCTTCTTTAGCGTAGCGGATGGCTGCATTTTTCGTCATCAGCCGGACGGCACCTTTGGAGGCATGATACGCGATAGAGGTGCCATTGCCGCCTACGGCTCCGTAGATCGAGGAGATATTGACAATCGAGCCTCCTCCGGAGCGGCGCATGACTGGCGCAACCGTCTTCATGCCGAGCCAGACGCTCTTTTGATTGACGGCGATGGTGCGGTCATAGCCCTCGACGGTCTCGCTCTCTATATCTGGTAGCGTGCCGATGCCCGCTTTTTTCACTAATACATGAATTGTGCCAAAGAGTTCGACGGCCTTATCGACGGCCAGCTTCCAGGCGGCCTCTTGCGTGACATCAAGTAGTATAAATGCCGCTTGAACGCCTTTCTCTTTTACGGCAACGGCAGTAGCCTGTCCCTCACGCTCAAGAATGTCGGTGACAACGATGGTCGCGCCCTCTTCGGCACACTTGTGAGCCGTTGCAGCTCCGATTCCCATTGCAGCTCCCGTGATGAAAACAACTTTGTTTGCCAGCCTGTTGCTCATTGGATCACTCCTTTTGATGAAAATGCTTATCACTTACATATAGCACATTTTTGTATATGCAATAAGAAGAATACCACACCTCTAAGAGAGTGCCGGATGACCATCGCCTTCTTCGCTTTCCAGCCCATGTACACGCCTTCGGCGTGCCCTTCTTTTTAGAGATGGTTTTACGTTTTTTTCATTTTTCATACTTTTTTGTGCTTTGCACAAAAAAGTATGAAAAATGAAAAAAACGTAAAACCATCTCTAAAAACTATTTCAGGCAGCGAAGCTGCACAACACTTTCTGTTCAGAACGTGGATGTGATGAGCGTCCGGCACTCTCTAAAAGCTCGCTGAAGCAGGGGGCTTTCGATATGAACCTGTTTTCTGTTGGTAAGAGAGGGCAACAACCGCGAGGGATTGTCTCTACGCGTAAGCGAGATAGTGTTGCACTTTCTCCCAGACGCGCCTGCCCACCACACGCCCCAATGCTCTCCCCATGAGATCTCCGGTCTGGAAGTGGATGCCCCCGTAGCGGCGGGAGATGCCAGCTTCGTCTGCGGCAGCGCTGAAAGTGGGCCACGATAGAGTGAGGTCGCTTGCTGGTACTACGTTGGGTTCGATGAGGGAGCTGCCGGCTTTGATGAGGACGGAGGCTCCGAAGGTGTCGCTGCCGGTGAAGCAGCGAAGGATTTCGGCGGCGGCGGCGCTGAAGGTGCTGTGGCCGGAGCAAAATTCGGGAAAGGATGGAGTGACGACGGTCAGGGGTTGATATGGTTGCCACTGGGTGCCGTCGATCCACAACGTACCTCGAAATGGGCCGGCCCAGGCTCTTACGGGAATGTTGTTGAAGAGGTAGCGAATGGCAGTTACTGGACGCACGGAATCGTAGCGACGCTTGCTCTTCCAGCAGCAGATGCTGGCGTCGAGCAGCGCATTGGTGAGTACAAAGAAGAGTTGTACGTCTTTGTCGAGGTCGTGATTGTCGCGCTGAGATACGTATTGTGCGAGGAGGCACCAGTGGCCGGGAGGTTGTGCGGAGTGGGGACCGTCGCGCCAGTATTCGGCGATGATCTTTTCGCGATCCGTCAGAGTGGCACTGATCTGGAGGAGGTCGCGGGCCAGTTGCGCGAAATCTGGTTGGTTGGCGAGAAATGGTTGGCCAACGCTGTCCATAATCTGGTCCTGGCGCATGCAGAAGGGGATGGCGTGCTGCCAGTGGGGCGTGGTAAAGTGCTGAGTGAGAAGATGACCCTGTCCATCTGGGACGAGGAGCGGCTGCCATCTGCTCGGATCGCGTAGGGGTTGTCCGGGGGGATTGACTGGCATGTAGCCAGTGTAGTCGGAGTAGGGACCAGGGTGGAGGTCGCCGAGCTGGTTTGAGCCGTCGTGATGTCGAAAGGCGAGGACAGTGCGAGCCACGACCTCTCCTATTCGGCGCGGCGAGGTTTGCACGCTGAGAGCCTGATTTGCACTCACTGGATATCCTAGCTGCTCCATCTGCGCTTGAAATAGCGGTTGTTGAACTGGGAAGAGATCGATCAAAGCTCCGTAGGCGGCGTAGCTTATCGCTTCTTGCTTACTATCGTCTGTCCATTCAGAGCTTGTGCGGCGGGGGATGGCGATAGAAGAGGTGCTCTGGGCTTGCGGCGTGTAGAGAGACCACGCTTCGTACATACAGGTATGGACGATGGCGAGGGCGCGGGCGACAATGGTTGGTCCAAGTTGGGGATTAGCGCACACTGCTTGCAGGAGCAAGGTGTTCCACTGTAGGACAATACCTGGCGCTTGTGAAAGAGCTTCCTGGGCGTGGAGCGGCGGTAAGCCAGTCCCTGTATAGATCCGAGCTGCTGGTTGGTCGCGAGCGCAGTATGGCTATCTGTTCCAGTACTCGCGTAAGGAAATTCGACAAGCACACCCCCCGCTGCATTATCACCATTGCTGGCCCCATACACATAACAGCCAACAGCCACATTCGGATTATCCTGACAGTACTGCTCCGGCCGAATCAGACCCTGATTTACCGTCGCGGTATCGCTCACAAAGTTCGTCGTTGTATTCTCAACTGAACTACCTGCCGTCATATGGTGAATCGATGGCCGAAAGCGTTGGAGTACTGGATCTACAGATCCAGTTCCATAGCCGCTAAACTGAACGCGTACTGTAGTCCCTGTAGGAATGCTGAGGCTATAATTGCCCTGCGCATCAGTCGTCGCCGCACTACCCACGACTGTATTAGAGCTATCGTAGGCCGTAACCGTCACACCCGCAATACCAAGTTCATTTCGCGGCGGACTACTTCCTGATGACAATACGTCCTGTATTCCGTTTTCGTTGGAGTCATTAAATGCTGTTCCACTGACAGAATAAGTTCCGTCGTGGGGTATCGTGTGAACACCTCCATGTGAGGAACCACGCCGGGTTCGGACAGTTGCATGTCCACTGTGCCCACCGAGCGCCTGCGGGTGTGCAGACTGATGATGGGCTTGCGCAGCAATTGCCCTTGCATGAGATTGGAAGGACTGAAACGCTGCATACGCCGACGCAACTGGAAAGAGATTTACCAACGTCGTCAGCAGACTCATCTGTAGAACCATACAGACAAGAAAAGTCCGCAACACGACAGATGGCTGTATCAAGCGAGAGATTGCCCCCACCTGATACGAGAGATCGGTATTTTCATTTACTACCTTCTTCCACTTAACTTTCATCCAATTATTGATTACCATAAAAGAAAATGTGGATGTGCATGAAGAGCATTTGCTCAATAAAAGAGAGAGGTCTACGACCCACCTTTACTCTAGCTTCATTCTAAGAACAGGGTAGTAAATAAGCATTCATATATTTTTCTTTTGCTTTTTTTAAGCAAGCATAACTGTCCCATAATAATCTTTTCATATCTTGCTAAGAGAGATCATAACGTTCCATCGATCTTCCTGGAGAATCAGGTCTATCCCGACGAGCTACTCTTCGATCTCCTCACCTATGTCTGTGAGCAGCTCAACATGAATCTGGACGACGCTCTGCGTGCTTATGGAAAATACTATATTAGTAACGAGCTCACCGGCCATCTCTGCGCCTATCTGCTGCAACGCGTCCACACCGCTCAAGACTTACTTTTAACTATGAGCCAGGCGCATGAGCAGATGCAAAAAGCCTCTGAGCAGGTCACGCCTCCTCTCTTTTATTATCAGACCATCACCAGGAACAGTCTTCTACTCAAATATGAAAGCCATCGCCATCTCTGCTCCCTCCTCTACGGTACGATAGAGGGAGCGGCCGAGCGCTATTCAGAGCAAGTCAGCATTCAAGAGATTGCCTGCATGAAATACGGCGCACCTGCATTGCATGCCAGTTTCATATACAATTCTCACCATTGCCCACTTCCAACACCCCTCAACAAGAGAGCCTGCCGGAAAACGCCATTTCAGCAGATGTTAGCGGACTTCATCCTCGCCGCCCTCCCTGATCGCGAAGAGCAAGGAGTCATGCTGCATCAGCTCCCCATGCTTCTCAGCAATCGCTACGGTTTCAAGATCGAGCAATATGCCCGCCTGATTGCCATCTATCAGGCTATTCGACTGCTCGAACACGCCGGGCAAGTATCGGCCACAAAAGCGATGTCTGTCGAAAAACGCCGCTACTGGCGCGCTCCCGACGCACAAGTGCACTATCACGATCCACGGCAAACTCCCGTAGAACTTCTGGCTGGAAGAACTCCAATAAGTTTTAATGGTTCTTGACACTATTCCTCTTCTAGAGCAAAATAGAGAAGATGGAATGAGTAGAACATAATGGTGCATTCCATCTACATATTTGCATTTTATAGTTTTACTCTCTATTTCTGGGACGAAGAGGAAGGGAAGCAACCTTATGTCTATGTCAGAGGACGTAGCTATTTCCAGGTCTGGTGCAGGGACGCAGGAGGATGGTGGAGCGTCTTCATCGACGATCATCAATCGGCTCGAACGTCTGCCCTTGTTGCCATTCCATAGCAAGCTTATTATTTTGTTGGGGTCTAGCCTGTTGCTTGATGGCCTGGATACGTTGATCATTTCGGTCATCTTGACCCCGATTGCGACTACATTTCATGTGAATCCTGCTGGTGCGGGCATTCTTATCGCAGCGGGCTTTGCCGGGCAGGCCATCGGCGCGCTCGTCTTTGGCTATTTCAGTGAGCGCTATGGACGCAAGGTACCACTGGTAATCGCGCTGGTTATCTGTGGATTGTTGAGTATTGGAGCAGCTCTTGCTCCTGGCTTCCAATTTCTGCTCTTGATGCGACTCTTACAGGGAATCGGACTTGGAGCATGTCCACCGTTGGCGACGGCGCTCTTTAACGAATATATCCCCAGTCGGCGACGGGGGCTCAGTGGCCTGCTGGTACAAGTCTTTTTCTCGGTTGGCTACATCCTTTCGCCCTTCCTGGCTCTGCTCGTATTTGCGTTTGTAGAACCAGCGTCGGGCTGGCGTATTCTTTTTGCGATTGGCGCATTTCCTTTTGTTCTTGCACCACTGGTGTATTTTCTTGTACCAGAGTCTGTACGCTGGCTTCTGCTTAAGCGGCGAGAGGATGAGGCTGAGAGGATTATTAGCGGACTGGAGCGGGATGCTGAGCAGCTTGGGCGGATAGCACCAGTACAGGATGCCAGCGGCACTCCCATCTTTGCATCCCAGCAGCAGACGCGTCTCGGCGAACTCTTCTCTCCCCGCTATCGTCGGCGTACACTCTTGACCTGGGTGCAGTGGTTCACCTCATTCTTCGTCCTGGTCGGCTTCTCTAGCTGGCTGCCCTCGCTCTATGTCAACCCTGGTGGACTTTCTCAGCAGCAAGCCCTGATTCTCACTCTCTGTTTTGGCATCGGAACACTCAGCACGCTTGCTATCTACGCCGTGACAGCCGACCGGATTGGGCGTAAGCGCTGGTTCATCGCTGGCTTCGTCCTTGCTACACTCGGAGCAGCCAGTGGTGCGCTCTTACTCGGACCTTTGCATCTAGTAAGTTGGATTACGCTGGCGGCGGCTGGCATCCTGATGTCGCTTGGAGCATACGTCTGTGTCTCCGGCATCTATGTCTATACCTCTGAGCTCTATCCAACGCGCATGCGCTCCTGGGCACTGGCCACAGGACGCAGTTGGAGCTGCGTTGCCAGCATCATCGCACCCATCGTAATTGGTTTGCTTGTCAGCCGGCATCTCTCAATCGCATTTGTCTTCACTATGCTGGGAGTTGTCTCCCTGTTTGGTCTGCTCACCATCATAGTGCTCGGTGAAGAGACGAAGTTAAGGTTATTAGAAGATATCGCACAGTAGAAGTTCTGCTGAGGCAAGTGAGCTACGTTGTGTAGTGACAAACCCTGAGGTGAGGGAGTCAGCATTTCAACTGCCCACACCAATAACCACCAGGGTTTGTCATTATGCAAGTGATCGGGGTAATACTATTTACCGGCGAGTTGAGCTACGATTGGAGCAAACGTCTCCATCAACTTACCAGTTACTTGAACATACGAGAATCCATAGCGTTCGCGGCGGTCGAGAAGTTCCTCGATGATCTGCTTTACGCTCCCCTTTACAACATGCGGAGTCGAGGGGAGATGTGCGCCCGGCTTCGTAGGCTGTCTGTCATCAGCGATCTGGGCAACATAAATAGTGTACCCAAATTCAAGTTCATTCAGACGCTCTTGTGCCGCCTGGCGTACCCAATCCACTTTTTGTTGAATGGTTGCTGGTGACACATCCACCAATCCACTGCTAAATTCTGTGAAGCTAATACCTACGCTATCAGCCTGTTGTGCAGCCATCGAGAGCAGGCGTTTCCCTGATCCTCCAATATACAGGGGGGGATAGGGCTTCTGAAGCGGCTTGGGGCGCCCCTGTAGACCAGCAAGAGTATAGTGCTTGCCAGAAAAGTTCACCTGCTCTTCTGTAAAGAACTGTTTTATTACCTGAACCGCCTCTTCCAGGCGGCTCACACGGATACCAGGACGCTCAAATGGAATACCGGCCTGCTCATACTCCTGCGCCAGATAGCCTGCCCCCAGCCCGATTTCACAACGTCCATCGGAAAGAAGATCCAGAGTTGCCACCTCCTTCGCAAGCACAGCGGGATGACGGAAATCATTGCAAAAGACCAGGCCCCCGACCCGAAGCGTCTTTGTAGCCTCGGCAGCCACGGCCAGAGCGGTCAAGGGGGCGATGCCGGTCTCGAAATGATCCGGAACGACCAGGGTTGAATATCCTAGCTCCTCAGCCCGGCGTGCAGTAGCCACCCACGCACTGTGAGATGGAGAGTGGCCGCCAACAACTCCAAAGCGAAATGGACGAACATACATATTTACTTTCCTCTCTGCCTTTCCTGACAACCAATCGTACAGACAAACGCACCTCAAGGATCGCAGGGTCATACACTTTTATATGAGGATGGGGAAAGAAGATAGTGGAAGCTTCAGGTGCTATCTGTGTCATCACTTATTCAGATGAAAAGGAGAAATGATGAATAATCATCATTTCATAGAAAATAACACATTTTTTCGCATTTGTCCATCATCATTTAAGGACAATTTGAGTACCAAAATTAATTTTACAAAAATGCTGGTATTCTTCACACAACTTTAGTATGATAGGTATTGTCCATATTATTAGTTCGCATACATATATAGAAACACAGAAGCAAGTACAGGAACAGGACTACGTCGTAATGATTAAAGTATGGGTAAGATTGCTCGCTGAAGATGTAAAACGTATGCAAGAAGGAGAGGCGATATGGCAGCTAAAGCGCGGCGGAATCTGGTAATTGGGCAGTCGGGTGGGGCGACGGCGGTGATTAATGCAAGCCTGGTGGGAGCGGTTGAGGTGGCGAGGGCGAGTGGGCGATTTTATGAGATGTATGGGATGCATTATGGGATTGAGGGCTTGCTCAAAGAGGATATTGTTGATCTGCGCCGCCAGCCTGCCGCCCTCTGGTCTCAATTACGCGAGATGCCAGCCGCCGCGCTTGGCTCGTGTCGTTATAAGCTTGGGGATGAGGGTGCCGAGCGGGCGCTCTCGATCTTTGAGCGCTACAACATTCATGATATGCTCTATCTAGGTGGCAACGATTCGGCGAATACGGCGCATCACATGGCACAGGTGGCGGAGCGGCAGGGATACGATCTGCGGGTGATAAGTGTGCCGAAGACGATCGATAATGATCTTCCTTATACCGATCACTGTCCGGGCTATGGGACGGCGGCTCGCTTCTTTGCGCTGGCGACAATGTACTCGACGATGAATATGCTGGCGCTGCCCGATGAGTATCCGGTGAAAGCGATTGAGACAATGGGGCGGGATGCGGGTTGGCTCGCCGCCGCCTCAGCTTTGGGGAAACGCGAGGAGCTTGATCCGCCGCACCTGCTGCTGTTGCCGGAGCAGTCCTTCAAAGAGGATACTTTTCTAGCTCAGGTGGAGAGCATCTATCGCCGGCAAGGCCATGTGATCATTGTCTCGTCGGAGGCTTTGCACGATGAGAAAGGGCAGGCGATTGGGACGGTGGCGGAGAAGGATGCGTTTGGACATGGAGCCGTGAGCGGGGCGGCAGAACATCTGGCTGAGCTGGTGAAAAAGAAGTTAAACTTGCGCGCCAACTTTGAGAAGTATGGCGATCTCCAGTGGAGCGAGGTGTCGCGGACTGATCGAGATGAGGCGTATAGAACGGGAGAGGCGGCGGTGCGGATGCTACTGGCGGGCGAGACAGATCGCATGGTTACTCTGGTGCGCGAACAGGGACCGGAGTATCATTGCACAACCGGCTCGGTCGAGATCGCAAAGGTGGCCGATCAGCAACGCCTGCTGCCCGACGAGTTCTTGAATACGGACAAAACGATGGTTACACAAAGCTTCCATGATTATGCTATTCCGCTCATTGGTAGTCCGCTTCCTAGTTACTCTCGGATGGAGATGATTAAGCCACGCATCTGATTTAATTTCGTTCGACGAGACCCGTGTAGCGACAATCGCTTGCAATTGTCTTCCTGGCAGAAAAGGGTCACATCGAGAGCTTGCTGCTTCGAGCGGTGGGCTCTACAGCGTGGCCGGGCGTATTTGTCAAAGAGCATAAGCAGCGGGCTCTCAGAAGACTAGAAAGAGGAAGATGATGGATATATCTATTCGACCTATGACACCTGATGATATGGAAGATGTGGTTCGATTATCACTAGCAGCCTGGGCTCCAGTTTTTCACTCATTTGAGCAAGTTCTAGGTTCCAAAATCTATTTCCATATCTATCCGGAGTGGAGAAGGCAGCAGAGAGAAGTGGTGGAAAAAATTTGCAAAGATGAGAAGACTCTTGTTTGGGTCGCAGAAGTTGATGAACGGGTGACTGGATTTATAGCATACACACTAAATAATGAGGAGAAAACTGGAGAGGTTGAGTTGCTTGCCGTGCATCCTGACTATCAAAACCGTGGCATAGGCACGGCATTAAATAATTTTGTGCTTGGTAAGATGAAAGAGAGCGGGATGGAACTAGCAGTTGTAGCCACAGGTGGAGATCCAGGTCACGCACCTGCCAGAAGATCCTATGAGAAGGCTGGATATACAGCTTTACCTTTAGTTCGGTATTATCAAGACTTGTAGCACAAGCATCGCGTGGCGAGGTATCTATCAGAATCTATGCAGCAAAGTTAACGCCTCTTGATCTCCTCTGATAATTTGGTGGGTTTCTACCTGGCTGTGTCATGCAAGCGGAGAAGCCGATAGAGCCACGGAACAGCTTCTGGATACTCCTGACAATCCAGGACGAACTCTTGACCACGTGTAACACTGCGCAACAGGACACTGTCAGCTTCCAGCTTCCAGCGGCTCAGGTCGTTGTGGTAACTAAGAATAGAGGTGGGTTGGCGCGGATAGAACCATCCTGGCAACTGCCAGATACTTCTCGATCGCTCTGGAGCCGTCAGGCACAATTCAGGAGTGAATCGATGAAATATACCAGCCCCAGGCTTATGAATCTCTATACCTGGTAGATGCAGATGACGGGCAGAAACGTAGATAGAATCGAGATTACTGTACTTTTTGTCTTTGTAGTGAGGATGATCGCGCGCCCATAGAGGAATCTCTGCAAGGGATTCGACCGCGATACGTTGCTCGACTTGCAGCCAGCCGAAGATGACATGGAGGTCTGGTGCGGCGCGGACGTAGCGATACTTCCCCGCAACCAGCTCGACTTGCCTGAACCAGCCATAGAAGACAAATACGTCTCCCTCTTCGACGCCTTGATTCTGAAGGTGCCTTTCCGCCGCCCCCGCCTGACCAAAAACAGGTCGCCAGTTCGCGGGCCTTGCAACACTCAGGGCATTCAGGTCCGGGTCGAGATGCGCAAACGTCTCCGGCTTCACCTTCCCTCGCGTCAGATCATGAACAATAGTCCCTAGCGAGAAGTCGCCCGCCCGTATCTCCCAGTATTGTCTCGCTTGACCATTGGGAGCAGACTCTGGAATAGGTAACATGTGCAATTCACCTGATGGGAAAATGGGGCTGGCAACTCCGCCCACACTTGAGTCAAAACCTTTTCTACTGAGTATAATCTTCACTAAAAACCTCATCTTTGAGTCGTGTTCAAATAAAGAAATGAGGTCCAGCCGGTTTGCAGAAGACGTAATGGTATACTTCAGAATAATGGTTATTACATCGTTTGTCAATGGGATCGCCCTAGCGATTTTATTTATGCTGGTTACATGGGCAGACGAAAGGGATTGAGTAATAGCCATACTCCTGGTATACCTGTTACAACTTTATCATGGAGGTAGCTATGGAAACTGACATGCGTGCAGCGGGTTCTGGTCCGCGTGCAGAGAACAAGTTGCGGAGGGATATGGGGCTGCTCGGCCTCACCTTCGCTGTCGTTGGTTCGATCATTGGATCTGGCTGGTTGCTTGGTGCACTCTCCGCCGCTCAAGTCGCCGGACCAGCATCGGTAATTTCGTGGATTCTTGCGGCCGTCATTGTCGCGGTGCTTGCACTGGTTCATGCTGAACTCAGTGCCGCCTATCCGGTTGCTGGAGGATCGGCCCGCTTCCCACACTACGCCTTCGGAGGCCTGGCGGGCTTCACCGCAGGGTGGATGGGCTGGGTCTATAGCGTGACCCTGGCTCCGATTGAGGTAGAGGCGGCGATCCAATATGCCACCAATTATCTGCCCGGCCTGAGTCAGAAAAGCGGTGGGGTGGCGGTTCTCACACTATTTGGCTATATTGTGGCGGCCGTCCTGATGCTCATCTTCACCCTGATCAATGCCTGGGGTGTCAAGCGCTTGTCGCAGACCAACACGGCGGCGGTCTGGTGGAAGATCGCCATTCCCTTGCTTACCATTATCGCGCTCGGCATCGTGGCATTCCATCCCGGCAATTTCACTGCGGGTGGTGGATTCGCGCCCTTCGGCGTCAAGGGAATCTTTGAGGCCCTGCCGGCTGGCGTGGTGTTTGCCCTGATCGGTTTCGAGCAGGCCGTTGAACTCGCGGGGGAGGTGCGCAATCCCAATCGTAACATTCCGCGAGCAATTATCAGTGCACAGATTATTGGCACGATCATCTATCTACTCCTCCAGATTGTCTTCATTGCGGCCCTGTCTCCCCAGAATCTTGTGCACGGCTGGGCGAATCCGATTAGCAAGGGAAGTTTTGGCCCCTACGCCGGAATAGCCAGTGGCCTGGGTTTGACATGGCTGGCCGTGTTGCTCTACATCGATGCCTTCATTTCACCTGCGGGCACGGGCCTTCTCTATATTGGCGCTAGCTCGCGGCTCGCCTACGCGCTCGCGCGCGAAGGCTATGTTCCAGCGATCCTTACACGGGTAAGCGTGCTCGGAGTTCCGATCATCAGCCTGATCTTCTCCTTTGTCATCGGTATGCTCTTGTTCCTACCGTTTCCCGGCTGGCAAACATTCGTGGGTTTCGTCACCTCGGCGGCTGTGCTCATGTACGTCTTCACGCCGCTGGCTTATGCAGCACTGAAACGGGGCGATCCGGATTATAAGCGTCCCTTTGAGCTCAGAGGTGGCCCTGTGCTTGCGCCACTCGGCTTCATCGCCGCCAACCTGCTCGTGTATTGGAGTGGCTGGAGTGTCATCTGGCGCTTACTCGTTGTCCTCGCCTTTGGCTTCGTGCTTATGGCGATCTCTATCGCCACCAACCGGGCCCGCACACGCCCATCCCTCGACTTCCGGCATACCGTCTGGCTGTGGCCTTACCTGCTCGGGATGGCGATCATCTCGCTCCTGGGTCAGTACGGCGGCGGAATCGCGCTCATCCCGCAGTGGGTAGATATCGCGCTTGTCGCTATCTTCAGCCTGGGCATCTTCTACTGGGCGATTGCCAGTGTCAGGCCCACCGAAGTGGTGCGTGCCTCTATTGAAGGCGATAGGGACGTGGATCTTACAGATCCAACGGCGGCGGTGGCGGAAGCGTAAGGCAGAAATGAACGGAAGAGGAGGGGGACGCCGGGCGAAATAAATATGGCCCCTAACGCAAAGGTTGCTTTGCGTTAGGGGCCATATTTATTTCGCCCGGCGTCCCCCTCCTCCTTTATTCGCTGAGAGTATGTTGCTCTATTCAGATTCCGCGTAGCGACGATAAACATTCTGCTAAAAGACACGGAAGTATTCCTGGAAAAAGAGGGCTGGCTCTACAGAGAAAGCAACCTGATTGCGGGGATTAGGCTCGGTGGGATTCCAGTGAGTTTCGCCCGCGAGATCGTTGTTGTCCAATTCTACTGAGACGGTTCCAGGGGTAAAGGTACAGATGGCAGGATTGAAGATGCAGACGGCGGCGAGTGGATCATGGAAAGTAATCGTATCATAATTCGAGGACCAGATCGCGGCGAAGTCGAGGATGGGTTGCAGCAGAGGGGCGGTGCAGCGGGCACGAAACTCTGGAACGGGCATAGTCACGCGGGTGGTTACATCGAGACCCACCGATTGATGCAGAGCGACGGGGGCGCGATAGACGATCTCGGCGGCGTGCGGATCATTGAGCGCATTCCATTCGGGCTCATTTACTGGCTGAGTGCTCGTCTGCTGGCGATCAAATATGCCACACATAAGGACAAGCCTCTTTAATAAGGCTGGAATGTCGGGATCAATGGTGAAGAGCAGGGCAATATTGGTCATCGGGCCGGTTCCCAGCAGGGTAACTTCGCCGGGGTGGGCGCGGATCGTCTGGCGCATAAACTCGATGGCCTCGGCACGGGGGAAATTGGTGTCGTGGGGCCACTTGTCGAGCGCGTCGGCTTGCGGCGAGTGCGGCTGTCGTGTCGGAGCCAGCAGAGGTCGCTCTACACCTGGATAGATCGGGATGGACTTGCCCGCGGCCTTACACAGCGCGCTCACCATCATCGCCCGCCTCTCCGCCTCGCCCGTCACGGTGGTCACACCCAAAAGCTCACATTCGGGCTGAGCCAATAAATACGCCAGGGCCAGTGCATCATCAATATCGCTCCCAATATCAGTATCATAGATCAGCTTTATAGACATTATCGTATCTCCTCCATGCTCATCTTCCCTTCTTACTCCTCCAGTCTACCATACTTCAGTCCCCGCGTGACGACAATCCTTTGTCGTTAGAGAGTGTCCGAAGCCCATCACCACCGCATTCTCGCGCCTTCGGCGCTCGTTACATTCGTGTATAATTTACTTTTTCTCCATTTTTAAGCGAAGCTTAAAAATGGAGAAAAAGTAAATTATACACGACAATCACTTCAGGCAGTGAAGCTGCACTCTCTCGTCTACTAAGAATGTGGACGCGATGAGCCTCGGACACTCTTTTAGAGAAATTTGACAATTGCAGATCCAACCGTCACGATAGCAAGGCATATACTAATAATGTGTTAGAAGAGCTCTCAATTATATGAAAGTTCACGAGATAAGGCTGACTTCCCTCTCTTATCCTAAAATATAAACTGAGCAGGTTGAAAATTGACCTGAAGGTAATCACCACCAATAACGAGAACTCCATCGAGCAGATAAGGAACGCCACGAACAGGTGCCAGCGGAAACGTTACATCGACTTGCATAGACTTTCCAGCACTGAAATCGGAACTTTGCGGCAATCCTGTCCCTATAAATGTCTTGCCTTGCTGATTCTCAAGATAGAAATGCGCGCTGTAATACAGGAAGGAGCCAGAATCATTACGTATTGTTATTGACCAGATCATCTTACCACCATTGGCTTGATCAACTCTAATTTTGGTCACCGTTACCCGAATGGGATCGTCACAATCGCATGTCAGGAGCGTATTTTCATTCATGACGCCAGAAGGCACCGGCTGCCCAATTTTTGAGGTTGCGGTTGGCGTTGTAGTCAGAGTATTCACATGGGCGATCTTATTTTTTGCTGTGACCGAATATCTTCCGAGCGCAAAAGCACCTGCCATCAAGAGAAAGATAACCGCAAGTATGCTCCCGAGGAGGACAAGTATCTTCCACTTCTTAGGTGTAGGGAAACTTTTATTGGAATCAGAAATTTTTTCGCCAGGGCTCTCATACAGCACACCCGGTTGCGTCGGCCAATTCTGGATCGGTATACCTGCGTGCAGCGGATACAGCGGAAGAACAGGGTCTGCGTCTCCATTCCCTTGTAGACGATATTCACCACAGTTTTTGCAGCTTCGCTCTCCTGGCGCGAGAGCCCGTTTACAATTAGGGCAAAGTGGGCCAGTGTAATTCATTCGGCTACCTCTCCGATTTAGTAAGTAAGGGCAGATTTTTATAGATTGGCTTTACCTCATCCATCTTATACGAGCTTAATAAATTGTTTACAGTACTCCCCCCAGCTCTTGTATATATATTTATTTATACATCAAAGCGCATCAGAGCTGTCCACAATACACCAAAAAGTCAGGACTTTTGGACTTATGAATAGGTGGAAGCTGACTTTTTCCTTCTGCAACATAGAGAAACTTGACAACCGCAGATTCAACCATCACAATATTAAAGGTATGCAATAATATTGTGCTTAAAAGAGTTCCCGATTATATGAAGGTTCGCGAGGTTATGAAATTGCTTGAAGCCAACGGATGGTATTGCACTCATACAACAGGAGATCATCGACAGTATAAACATCCTGCCAAACAGGGTCGTGTGACTGTCACCGGGCATCCAAGTGATGATCTACATCCTAAAACGCTAGCCAGCATTTTCAGACAAGCTCAAATTAAAAGTAAAAAGTAGACCAGAACAAATTCCCTTCTTCTAAAGAGAGAATTATCCTCACTTTAGTGCAACATTGATTAAATTCAATACGCTTTCTATCTAAGAGCATAAACAATCTTCAATGTTGCACCAATATAGACACATGTTAATTCAACCTTCTCAAGCAGCTATATTCGAAGAAATAACTTCAAATATCTTTTGTTGGAAATGCAGCTGATTTATATAGATATATTCAAATGTTTCTTATTGACAAGCCTATTATGTTGACTATGAATGAGAATAGTTTTATATAGTCGTTACTACTTAGTTAAATTTATCAATATTTAAGAGGACACTGTGAAATCAGTCTCTAAAGATGAGCAAAGTGTAAGTTGGAGGGAACATGTATCAAGTAAATATGTCACGAGGCAGCGGAGGAGCAATGTACCGTTTTCTGATCATCATTGAAGAAGGTGAGCATAATTATAGTGCGTATGTTCCGGATCTTCCCGGCTGTGTCGCCACCGGACGTACATATGAGGAGATTGAGAGGAATATGCGCGAGGCTATCGTCTTACACTTAGAGGGTATGATCGAAGACCGAGAACCCATTCCTACAGCACAGACGAGTGCGGAATACATTGATGTATCGCTTCCACACTAGGCGGCATAAAAAAATATTGGCAATCGAGCGTAACAAGCTCTGACAGGCCGAATACCAGATCAGCGAAATCTACTTGTGGCTAAAGATGACACAGTTTGGTCCGTACATTTTCTTTCGATAAATCAAGATAGGAAGTAGGAGTAATGTTTACATCATTCTGAAGTTCCTAAGATTTATCGATGGCATCCTCAAGACTACAAGACACATAGTGGCAAAAGGCTTTGACTTCATCATTCTTCAAAGCCTTGCCTATTTCACCTCGACGTACGGCAAGTGCAGCATCAATAAGAGAAGTATAGGTTGATGATTGAGACCGCGCCCATAAGCCAGCCTCTGATTTGGTTGCATGGAGACCATTGGAAAGATAATACCAGGCGCGACAAGCTGTAAGAACGGCGCTGCTACGATCATTAATCACATACCAGCTTAACCAGCGCTGCATTTGTGCTACGCAAGCCTGAAGGAGCCATAGGCGGGGAAGTGTAGCAATCATCATGGTAGGATCTGGACCCATCAGAGCATATCCTCGCTCTCGTGCCATTGCTAAATCGAGAAGAGCGTATCCATCAAACACATCGGGAGTCAATACAGCTATGGAGTGTTGATGACGCTGCACACGGATGATCATGTTCCAATCAGGTTGTTGTGATGGAAATGCGGCTGCTTGTTGTGTAAGCAGTTCAAAATCTATCCCAGCAAGTTCTGGTGGAAGAACTTGTCTTGCGAACCATGCCTGAAGTTGCGCCTTTTCGGAAGCAGATACTAATGTTTGAACGACTGCTATCAAATCGAGATCACTTTGGCCAGGTATAAAATCACTCGTTGCCGCAGATCCATGAAGGTAGAGTGCAATGAGTTCTTTTCCAAGAAGCTCTTGCATACTCTGAGCTATGAGATAGGCTAAGCGTAAAACGGTCTCCAATGTTTACCTTGCTTTTTAAAGTGGAATATTGTCTTACAACGTCCGCTCATATCCTCTCGCATTAGCGCAACTAAGAGAGTGTCCTACTCCTAATCGTGTCCACATTCTAGCGATTTCGCGGCTTCGCCGCTCTCTACATTTCCTTTATGTTTGCATTTTGTGCATGTTTTCTTCTTTTTGTGCAATGCGCAAAAAGAAGAAAACATGCACAAAATGCAAACATAAAGGAAAGATTAGCCCTTGACGCCGCCCGCCGTCAACCCACCAACGAGATAGCGTTGGAAGACCATATAGAGCACAACCACTGGAAGCGCACTCACAATAGCCGCCCCCATGAGCTGCCCGTAGAGAGGCAAAGCACCACCCTCCTGGGCGGAACTAAAAGTCTGCAACTGGACAGCCACTGTACGCGTCTCAGGCGAGGTGAGGACGCTGGCGAAGAGGACGTCGTTCCAACCGGTGAGGAAGGAGAAAACGAGGGCGACGACAATACCGGGTAGAGTAATAGGCACGATGACTTCCCACAGGGCGCGCAGCCGCGTGGCACCGTCCACCAGCGCCGCCTCCTCCAGGTCGATGGGGATGCTCTCGAAGTAGGAGAGCATGAGCCAGGTGGCGAAGGGCAGGGCGAAGGTGAGATAGGTGATGATGACGGCTTGATAGGTCCCCACCAGGCGGAGGTGCAGCGCGGCCTGAATCGAGGCGAAGAGGACGAAGAGGGGCAATAAGAGCATGACGCTTGGCACGGTCTGTAAGCCGATGAGCGAGTAGAGGTAGACGAGGCGGCCGCGAAATTTGAAGCGGCTGAGCACATAGCCCGCACCGACCGCGACCACGACGGCGATGAGGCTGGCGACGATTGAGATGAGCAGGCTGTTGAAGAGGCCCTGCGCAAGGCTGACGGTATTCCACATCTGGACATAGTTGTCGAAGGCCCATTGCGTGGGGATGAGGGCATCGCCGCCGATCAGGGCGTCGGGCGTGACGGAGAGCAGGACGGCGTAGGCGATGGGTATCAGGACAAAGATGGCGAGAATGATCGTTGCTCCAACGCGTACGGGCGGCGACAGTAGTTCTTGCGAGTTTTTGACCCTTCTGCTCCTCCTAACCTGGCCAGTTTGCTTCGGCAGAGACGTTTGAGCATGTTCTTGCAGGGAAGGAGTGTTGGCGCGGATAGCTGGGATAGCTGGGACAGTCTGATCGATGCTGACCCAAGTTGTGGAGTCGCGTGGATCGCGTGGAGTTGTGTGAAGATCTTTTTGTTCGCTCATGATGCCACCGTCTCTCCCAGGCGCAGGGTACGAATATAAAGAATACCCGGCACGAGCATAATAACCAATGTGATCAGGGACATGGCTCCACCCAGCCCAAAGTTGAAGAGCTGGAACGATGAGACATAGATGTTGAGTGGAAGCACATCGGCCTGGATTGGCGGAGGCGTCCCAAACATGACGAAGGGCAGGGTAAAGTTGTTGAAGTGGTTGAGGGTCGAGAGCAGCAGGGCCAGGCCCAGGATAGGACGGAGCTGGGGCAGCACAATACCTCTCAACTTCTGCCACGAGTTCGCACCATCCACATCGGCGGCATCATAGACATCCGCCGAGATCGACTGTAGGCCGGCCAGAACCATGATATACACAAACGCCCACGAGGCCCACGTATCGGCAATCACCATCGCCCAGAAACTATTCGGACCCAGCAGCCAGTAGGTCCCGATGCTCCCCAGATGGGTGGCGGCCAGAAAGTGATCGACAAGACCCGTCTGATTCAAGAACATCATGCGCCAGATCAGCGCCGTCACAAAGGTCGGCAGTATATACGGAATCAGGTAGAGCGCGCGCACAAGCGTCCGGCCGCGATACGGCGTGTTCACCGTCAGTGCCGCCAGAATGCCAATCGGCGTAATAAATAGGGTTGTCAACAACGCAAACGCCACACTGATGCCCAGCGAGATCAGCGTCGAAGCTCCCACCACATTGCCAGCCGTCAGCGCCGCCACATAGTTACTCAATCCCACCCACGGAGCATTCACCCAGCTCCGCAGCGTATACTGATCCAGGTTCAGAAAACTAATATAAGCCGCAATGACAAAGGGAATACCCACAATCAGAACGAGTAAAAGAATGCTCGGCCACATCAGCCACAGCGGCCGGCCGCCCAGGTTTTTACTGCCAGCCCGCACCCCCTGCACCCTCACCAGCGTCGCCTCCGGAGCAGCCTCTGGGATAGGTTGCGTAGACATAAATCCACCTCCCTTTGCTTAAAAATAAGCTCAATACAGGCACCAATTCATCACATAAACTCAACAAAGGCACCGTTAAGTAACCACAGAGGCGCCAATTCATTGTGCGCAGACCGGCTTCAGCCGGAGAATCGCCATCCAGGTTCCCCCATAATAATCCTGTTCATCCTCAGAGGCGCCAATTCATTGCGCGCAGACCAGCTTCAGCCGGAGAATTACCACCCAGGCTCCCCCCATAACGATTCCGTTCGCCTTTCAAGCGTACCGATCGCGGAGGCACTTCCATTGGTGAGCCTGAGTGTGTTGGAGGTACCTGATCAGCGCTTCTCCGGCTGAAGCCGGTCTGCGCGCAATGAATTGGCGCCTCTGGTTTAGTGTAACTTGCCCTGGATCTGCTGGTTGGCTTGATCTAAAAGTGGTTTGATGTGTGACGGATCGTAGCGGTTGGTTGCTATCTCGTTGGCGAGCTTGGAGCCTACGCCAGCCAATGAGACCTGGAGCGAGCCCCATGCGCCTGAGAAGGGGGTGGGAGTCGCGCCCTCTTCGGCCTTGATAAAGGCGGCAGTCTGCGGATCTTTGCTGGCCAGGGCACTGGCGGCATTTGCATTAGCAGGCAGGTCGCCGAAGGTTTTGGTCCAGGTCGTCTGATGCTGCTCGTCCGTTACGAGGTTGATGAACTTATATGCCAGATCCTTGACGTTCGAGTAGTCGGCCACGGCGAGCATATCGCCTGAGACGATCGTGGCGGCCGGAACTCCGTTAGCAGGACGTTGATCCATCCCATAGGGAATGGTTGGCATGGGCGCAAAGGCGTATTTGTCGGCAACTGAGGTCTTGTTGAGCGCGGGACGAATGGTCGGGCTAATCATAATCTGCATCGCCGCTTTGCCATTGCCGAAGGCGCGCGTGGCGTCCGCAGCCTTCCAGGTCATCGCCCCAGGATCGGCAATTTTGTAGTTCGTGACCCAGTCGAACCAGAACTTGACGGCGTTGACGGCCTGGGGACTGTTGATCTGCGCGGTCTTTAAGTCTGGTGAAAGGAATTGGCCGCCTGATTGACCGGCGAAGGTCCACCAGATCTTCCAGGTATCAAATGAATCGGATGGGTCGATCTCGGCACCATAGACGCCGGCTGACGCATTGGTCAGCTTCTGCGCGTCCTTCACAAAGTCGGTCCAGGTGGTGGGCGGACTGGCGATGCCGGCCTTCTGGAAGAGCTCTTTATTGTAGACCATCGCGAAGGGGCGCATGACCCAGGGAACCGCTATCTGCTGCGTGGGAGAGGAGCCAGACATCGTCAACTGCTGCTTGAAAAAGCGGTTCCTGCCGCCCACTGCCTTCCAATTGTCATCACTCAACACAGAGAAGCCTTTGGTTGCCTGCGCGGTTGGCACAAACGTCGTCCCCAGGCTAAAAATGTCGGGGCCACTGCCGCTAACGACGGCGGTCTGTAGCTTCGTTTGCTCCTCACTACTGCTAGCGTAGGTATCAAACGCAACTTTCGCGCCCGTTGACTTTTCGAACTCAGCACCAATCTGCTGCATCCATTGCCGCTGCTGCGTTGGAAATGTTGTGTTCGCACCTATTAATACGTGGAGCGTCTGACCACTGCCGGATGAGGACGAAGAGCCGCTGGAACTGCCACCACAGGCGGCGAGGGTTAAGAGGAACAGAACGAAAAGAGCATGCCAGAGAGAAGTGCGCCGGGAGTGAGCGTTCATTGCTATATCTCCTTTTGGAACAACAATCAGTACCTATAGAAGAAAGAAAAATAGGTCGCGTCAAGCCTTGCTTCGCTGCAAGGACACTATGATTGTGGCATACCGGGCGATATCATCTCTCTCTTTTTAAAGATCGAGACAAGATCGCGCTTTGGAGTTTAAAAGTACAAGAACAGCAAGACGATGATAGCACGAGCAGTAAAGAGTGTCAAGCGCGACCCGCCACCCTGGCACCACACGATTCTCGCACCACCGGATTAAAACGCAGCGTCACCTGCTGCACAGCCGGACCTTCCTGCACGATCGGAGCCTCTTCGCCCGCCAGCCAATCGAGCAGAATGTACGCCGCCACCCGCCCCGCCTCGTGAGTCGGCAGAGAGAACGTTGTCAGCGCCGGAATCGTATACGCCGCAGTCGGAGGATCACCTACCGTCACAATCGCCATATCCTGCGGAACGCGTACGCCCGCCTGATGCAACGCCTTCAGCGCGGCAATCGCCATCGCATCATTCGCAATAAAGAGCGCGCTTGGCAACTCTCTTCCGGAACGACCAATAGCAAGCAACGTCTCGATTGCGCGAAATCCTCCTTCGTACGAATATTCACCATCGACAACCCACTCGTTATGCACTGGCAACCCCTGCTCCGTAAGCGCCTGCATCCAACCCGCGTGCCGCTCAATTGCGCTTTTGCGCGCTGGCATCCGCGCCACCGGTCCGCTGATAGTGCCGATCCGCGTATGCCCCAGGTTAATGAGATGCATCGTGGCCGCAGAAGCCGCCTCGCGATCGCCCCAGTTCACCAGATTGAAAGTAGGATCATCGATACAACGATTTACAAGGACAAGCGAAAAACCATCGTTCCGCAATTGCAGCAGGTGCTCATTGGAAACGCAGAGTGAGAGCGAGACAAAGATGAAGCCGTCCACCTGCTGTGAACGCAGCGTCTCGATCGCCTGCATCTCCCCCTCAACATCCGGCGCACTGACCAGCACAATATGATAGCCAGCGGGCCGCAGCACCTCCTCCACACCAGCAAAGACGGGCGTAAAAATAGGGTTATCCACCTCCGTCAGCACCAGCCCGATCGTCGCCGTCTTCTGCTTCACCATACTGCGCGCAATCGCATTCGGGCGATAGCGCAGGGCCAGAACCGCCTCCTGCACCAGGGCGCGAGTCGCCTCCCCCACATGTTGATCATTCCCATTCAAGACATGCGAAACCGTGCTCACCGACACACCCGCCCGCCTCGCCACGTCACGAATCGTCACAAGTTTCCTTCCCATAGCCACCTTTTTGCTTTAGTCAAACGTTTTAGTAAAACGTTTGACTAAAATATAACCAATAAGGGGGGAATTGTCAAGAGATTGGTGTATTTATTTTTCTTGCATGTTTTATCCATTACGGGCTCCGTCCGTGATGGATAAAACATGCAAGAAAAATAAATACAAGAAGTTATTGCTCTATCTTGGCGAGTTGACGGCATGACTCTGCACAGGCGAGGCAGGCATTGGCTGATTCTACTTCGCCCATAGAAACGCAGAGAGCGTTGCAGTGAGTGCAGACGTCGGCGCAGACCTGGCAGATGGTGGTGTAGAAGGGCGAGCTGCTGAGCATGAAATGAGCGGCGGTTAGACAAAGCTCCGCACAGTTGAGTATGCTGCTGATGTGCTGCGCGTGCAACTGTTCTCCACTCTGGATGATGCGCATGGCCGTATCGTAGCAGACGGTGTGGCAGTTCAGACAATCCTGCGTGCAATCATCGATCTGATTCTGTAGAATTTCTGAGTTGGGATTCTGTGTCATATAGGTTGCTTCTCCTCTACAAGAAGTATGTACCGCTTTTAACAGCTATCGTGGTTGTCATGGCTTACATTGAGCCCGAATGGCAAATTTCGTGTCTACAAAGGGCATACGTCTATGCGTGCGCCGACGTTTCAGTATGCCATTGGTGTACGCCGTCCTCTCCTGGAATGAGACGGCCGAAGGCGGAGTTAGGGAAGTGGATGCATGAGCCTATGGTGTTGGGAAGGGCGAGCTCGTGGAGGAGGTGGCGGCGCGTCTGTTCGGTCTGCTGAGGGTCGTCGTCGAGGGAGGAGACCCAATCGGGGTGGTCGAGTTCTACGGGGCTGTGGAGGGCGTCGCCAAGAATGATGAGTCGTTCGCCGCTGTTTTCGGGAGATTGGATGAGAAGGGCGGCGTGCCCTACAGTGTGGCCGGGGGCGGCCAGGACGGTTACACCGGGCGCAAGGAACTGTCCCTCTTCGATAAATTCTATAAGCGGGTCGAGTAGTTGTAAAGTCTCTTCAATTCCAAAGGGACCTGCGGCCGGACGTTTGAAGCGCTGCCACTCGGCACTTCTCACAAGATGACGAGCATTTGGAAACGTATACGTATACGTTTCGTTAGCAATACGCCCGGTCCAGCCAACATGGTCGATGTGGAGGTGAGTGTAGAAGACGGTGGTGATGTCGTCGGGCGTCAAGCCAATTTGCTTCAGGTTGCGTAGGAGTTCTCCTCCACTGAGAAAGATCTGGTGCTGATCGATGATGCGCGGACCGTTGCCAGCATCGACCAGGATTGTTTGGGAGCCGGTCTGAATGACGTGTGCGCCGACGCTACCGACGATGCGTCCATCGGCCAGGAGCAGGTGGGCGTAGGGTTGCCAGTCGGCAGGAGTAGTGTCGGGGAAGGAGACGGTGGGAAGTACGTAGAACTCGCCGTCGGGCAGGTAGGTTATGCGGGTGGTACCAATTGTGAGAGTTTGCAATGGTGCTACAGTTGCCATTGAATTACCTTTCTATGAGTAAGCTCCTCCCGCTCCTGGCGCTGCCTCTCTTTCAATGAAGGGCGAACATCTTGCATCAACATATCTCCTAGCTATAAAGCACGTTTGCCTGCTTTCTTCAATAGATCGCCCACATTCAGGTTTCATCTTACCACATAAACGAATAGTAGCATTATGATATAAGAATAGTGTATAACCTTGAAATATGTCAAGAGGAGAAAAGGTTGCTTACCCATTACTTGTGCTTGTCCACTTAGAGATGGTTTTACACTTTTTCATTCTCCATACTTTTTGGGCTGAGCCCAAAAAGTATGGAGAATGAAAAAGTGTAAAACCATCTCTAAGTGTTGGCTTTCTGGCGAGCAAGGCGGCTTTGTAGTAAGACGACTATAAGAAGGAATGTGCCGCGGATGACTGACTGCCAATAGACGGAGAGGCTGATGAGGCCGTAGCCGTTCTCGAAGTTGAGGATGTTGAAGACGAGGCCTAGCAATAAAGAGCCGATGAGGGTGGCGAAGACGGAGCCCACGCCGCCGGTGAGCAGGGTGCCGCCGACGACGACGGAGGCGATGGCGGTAAGTTCCCAGCCGACGCCTTCGTTAGGACTACCCGTGTTGGTCTGAGCGGCGAGGAAGACGCCGGCGAGTCCGGCGAGCCCTCCACTAATGACGTAGACGAGCAGTTTGATGCGATCGACGGGGAGGCCCATGAGGCGGGCGGCCTCTTCGTTGCCGCCGATGGCGAGGACGTGGCGGCCGAAGCGGGTGAAGTGGTGGAGGATGAGGCCCAGGGCATAGGCAATGATCAGGAAATAAATGGGGATAGGGATGTTCAGTACGGTGTTTGTCCAGACGCTGATAAAATCTGTGTTTGTGTTGACGGGAATGCTGGCGTCACCACTGAAGACGAGGGCGAGACCACGCGCGGCGAGCAGCATGGCAAGGGTGGCGATAAAGGGCAAGATGCGCAGCCAGGTGACAGCAAGGCCGTTGATGAGTCCGATGAGAACACCGGTGAGGATGGCAGCAAGCATAGCCGCGCCCAGACCATAGTTGCTGAAGCGCGCAGCCACGACGCTGGCGAGCGCGACAACGGAGCCGACGGAGAGGTCAATGCCGCCAGTCATAATCACAAAGGTCATGCCCAGGGAGATGAGCGCGAACATTGTATTATAGGTGAGAAAATTATAGATATTATAGCTATCCAAGAAGCCGGTATAGCGAAACGAACCGAAGAGCACGAGGATGACGAGCGCGATCAACGCTCCCTGGCGTTGCAGCAGACTCTTGCCGCGCGTCCAGCCCTGCTCCCAGGTGGTTTGCGTGTTATCCGTTGTTAGTTGTGCCATTGAGCAGCTCCCTTCAGGGATCTTTGACGATTTTTATAGATAAATCATGGATTGCAAGGTTATGATGCCTTGCGCTGGCGCTGTACGTAGACGGCGAGCAGGATGATCACTGCGTTAATGACCTGGGCGATATCGGGCGAGACGTTGTTGGCAATCAGTGTTGTACGAATAAGCTGGATTATAAGTGCGCCTACAAGTGTGCCGACGACGTTCGCCTGGCCGCCGGTAAGCGGAGTTCCACCGACTGCGACGGCTGCAATAGCATCCAGTTCGCCGTTGAGGCCGACCTGGTTGGCATCTGAGGAAGAGTTGATGGCGATAATGATCAGACCCGCCACGCCCGCAAGGGCACCACTAATAACATAGACTGTGCGCTTGATGTTGCTGACAGGGATACCAGAGAGGCGAGATGCAGCCTCGTTGCCACCGATTGCTAACAGATAGCGTCCAAAGGTGGTGGTTCGTACGACGACGGCAACTACAGCGATGACGATAATCATCAGGATGACCTGGAAGGGGATGCCAAGCACGCGGCCCTGACCTAGGAAGAGAAAACCGGGATTGCTGAAGTCTTGCAGGTTGCCATTGGTCAAGACCTGCGCGATGCCACGGCCAGCGATAAAGAGGATCAGCGTGGCGATAATAGGCTGGATGCGAAAGACGGTGACCAGAGTTCCGTTGAAAAGGCCCAACAGGCTGGTTACCAGGATAGCGATGATGATACCAAGAATATTTCCCAGAGGAGTACTATCGCCGAGAGGCAGCAGTTTGCCCAGGAAGATCAGAGGAGCAAGCGAGCCTGCAATTGCCATCAACGAACCAACCGAAAGATCAATGCCCCCGGTTGCAATGACCAGCGTCATACCCGCCGCCACAATAGCGGTTGGAGCGACCTGGACCAGATTTGTATTGAGGGTCTGGAGCGAGAGAAAGTGCGGTGTAAAGATAATGTTGAAGAGAATCAGCAACACCAGGGCGGCAAGGCCCCCGTATGTCTGGCCCGCGTTCCGCCAGCCGCCGACGGCGCGTGGGCGGCGCTCTGGCGCGGGCGTGGCGGAAATGGTCGTTGGATCAGTCTTGGCCATGCTGCACCTCTTTAGAGTTGGAATGGTTTTGGTTATGCATGCCCTCAGAAGGGTCATTGGAAGCTATGGGGGTTGCTGGATAGTAGTTCTCCGGCTGAAGCCGGTCTGTGCGCGATAAATCAGCACCTCTGCTTCGCAGAGGGTCTTCAGGCGGAGCAGCGGGAAGAGGGTTTATGTCTTCTTCATTGCTCTGGGCCATAGCGGCCATGATGCTGTTCTGGCTGATCTGGTCGTGATCGAGCGTGGCAACCGTCTGGCCGTCGCGCAATACGACCACGCGGTCGCTCCCCTCAGTCAACTCTTCCAATTCGGACGAGATCATGAGCACGCCCAGACCGCGCTCGGCAAGCTCGTTGATGAGCGACTGGATCTCGGCTTTCGCTCCCACATCGATACCGCGTGTGGGCTCATCCAGGAGCAAGAGTTTGGGATTCAGGCAGAGCCAGCGCGCGAGCAACACTTTTTGTTGATTGCCGCCCGATAGCTCGCGAATCTTCTGATCGGGTCCGGCCGTTTTGATGCCCAGGCGCTGAATAAACTGATCTACGACCTGCTGCTGCTTCTCGCGTGAGACGATGCCGTTGCGCGATAGCGCGGGCAGGGCTGCGAGAGTCAGATTCTCGCGCACCGAAAGATAGGGGATAATGCCCTCGGCCTTGCGGTCTTCCGAACAGAAGCCGATGCCAGCACGAATCGCATCGGCGGGCGAGTGGAAATGGACCAGTTTGCCCTCCACACGCACCTCCCCCGACTCGATAGGATCGGCTCCAAAGATCGAGCGCGCCACCTCCGAACGGCCAGAACCAAGCAGGCCGGCAAGTCCAACAATTTCGCCCGCGTGCACATCCACACTCGCTCCCTGCAACTTGCGTCCCTGGTGTAGATCGCGCGCCTCTACTAAGACCGTTTGTTCAGCGTGATGCTGGCTGGCATCGAAGCCCGTCTGACTGCGGCGTACCTCACCAAGCTCTTTCCCCAGCATCTTCGCCACCAGTTCTACTTTCGTGATCGACTGCATGGGATAGACGCCCACCGTACTGCCATCGCGCATAATCGTCACGCGATCGCATATGGCGTACAGCTCATCCAGGCGGTGGCCCACAAAAATAACCGCCACGCCCTCTGCTTTTAATTGACGAATGATTCCAAAAAGAGTAGAAACCTCGTTCTCATTGAGCGACGAAGTCGGCTCATCCATCACCACCAACTTGCTCTTAAACGAGACCGCCCGCGCAATCGCCACCATCTGCTGAATCGCAATATTGTAGTTCAGCAGGGGCTTCGTCACATCGATCGAGATCGACAGGCGTTGCAGAATCTCGTTGGTTTCGCGCTGCATCTTGCGCCAGTCCAGCAGACCGAAGCGGCGCGGCTCACGTCCCATAAACACATTTTCAGCCACTGAGCGGAACGGGATCAGGTTGATCTCCTGATAGATGGTGCTGATGCCGTTATTCTGAGCTTGCTGAGGAGATTGGAAGTCTACTGGACGACCATCGAACACGATCGTTCCACTATCGCGCCGACTTGCACCGGTCAGAACCTTGATCAACGTCGACTTGCCCGCCCCGTTCTGTCCCACCAGGGCGTGGACTTCGCTCGCGTTGACGTGCAGATGGGCGTCAGTCAGGGCCACAACGCCCGGAAAAGATTTCGAGATATGCTCCATATTGAGCAGTGAGCTGGCCTGGGTCATCCAGAGCTCCCTTCATTGTCCATTTTCCCTGCGGGCTTCCGCGTAGCGACAATCCCTTGCGGTTGTCGTGGTGAGCGATCGGAACCCATCAATCGAACATTTGCAGCGGGGAAGGACGACAACCGCAAGGGATTGTCGCTACGCGGTCCGTTACTACACGTTGTACCAGACACATTCTTTAATAAGGATAGAATAACACATGGGGCACCTTTTTAGGGATGCCCCAGCGTAGGAAATTCGCGATCAAGGCTTAGAACGAATTGGCCAGATTCTGCTGCGCGTTGTCCTTGGTGAACTGCTGGTCTTTTACGACGATCCAGTCATCAAGTTTTGTACCACCGGCATACTGGTCAATAGTCTGGAAGGAGACGGGGCCAAAGAATGGGCTGGACTGCACTACCGTGCCCTCTTCACCCGCGATAATCGCGTTCAGGCCATCTTTCTCACCATCGATGGAGCAGACGATCACGTCTTTTCCTGGCTGCTTGCCAGCAGCCTTCAGGGCAGAGATCGCGCCAATCGCCATCTCATCGTTGTGAGCATAGACTACGGTTACGTCGGGATGGGATTGTAGCAGAGTCTGCATAACTTTACGGCCAGTATCGCGTGAAAAGTCGCCATCCTGTGAGGCCAGAATCTTCATGTTTGCCTGGCTCTTGATCTCGTCGTCGAAGCCCTTCTTGCGGTTGATCGCAGGAGAAGCGCCCGTCGTACCCTCAAGCTCGATGATCTTCGCGCTACCATTGGTCTGCTTAACCAGCCAATCGGCTACGCGCTTGCCCTGCTGCACAAAATCGGAACCAATGAAGGTTACATAATCTGCATTGGGCTTTGCCAGAGTATGATCAACATCACGGTCGATCAGGATAACGGGGATACAAGCGGTGCGCGCCTGCTTAATAGCCGGAATAAGGGCTGTCTCGGTGATAGGCGCGAGTAGAATGACATCGACCTTTTGTGCTACCATATTCTCTACGTCAGAGACCTGCTTCGAACCAGAGTTGGCGGCATCGGCGAAAACCAATTGATCGCCACGCTTACCAGCCTCAGACTTAATGCTGGCGGTCTCAGCCAGACGCCAGGGGTTGTTACTGGCATTCTGAGAGAAGCCTACTTTATAGTGATCTTTTTTCGCCAGTTTCGGGGGCGAGCTACAACTGCTGCTCGCATTGCCGCCGCTACTGCTACCACTACTACTGGCAGAACCACCGCCATTAGAGGCCGGGGCTTGACCGCAGGCAGCAAGCATAGCTGCGAGAAGACAAGCAACAAAAAGGGGAAAGCCGAAACGTGTGAACCTGCTTTGCATCATAGCAATTGTCCTCCTTGGGGATGACAGGAACAAAATAGACCATCTTCGGTTAAAGATACGAACGCTATGGATTATAGCCTTGAGCGAGAAAACGAAAAGGGAGGAGCTGACGTATACTTCGGCTTAAACCGAAGCAAGTGAATGGTCTTCAACATGTATCCTGCTCCCTTTCCCTCTATGGCCCACATCAGAGAGAAAAGCAACGTTTGTTTCATCTCTTCCCTAATCGAATGATTACAGTGTAGGTCATAAATAGGTGGTTGTCAAGTATCTATGCATACAAATTATTCCACTTACCAGAAAAAAGCTTTATTTCAAGTCTCCCCTCTTCAAAAGTAGGCTTTTAGTTTAGCTGCTAGCTAAAGAAATCATATCACTTTTGATGTAAACTTGACTGAGAGAGTCATCTATTCTTATGGATAAGGTGAGCCTTTGCATTGACATTTGTATAGTCGATACCTTATACTTTATTTTATTAATTAGATAAAGTACGAAGTAAACGCACAAAAGGTAGAGTCTTTAGAGACCTTAAATCGAAAGAAAAGTAGTAGTAAATCTATGGCAGGGAAAGTGTTACTTTTAGATCTTACCGATCACAACGAGAATACGTTGACGTTGCTCAAGGCACTAAGTTCTGAGACACGCCTGGCTATCCTATCATTTTTAGGAGAGCGATCGGTGAATGTCAACGATATTGCACTTGCACTGCAAATAGCCCCCTCGTCGGCGACAACCCATATACAGATATTAGAGAAGGCGGATCTGATCCGTACTGAAATTATTCCTGCAACTCACGGTCTACAAAAGTTGTGTGCCCGCACTTATGATGATATTCATATTCGACTGGAGAACAACACAGCTGCCTCTAGCGACTCATTCAGTATCTCTATGCCGGTCGGACAATACTACGACTTTGAGGTCTATCCAACGTGTGGCATGGTCAATGAGAAGAGCCTGATCGGCCTGCTCGACACGCCCGCCAGCTTCTACGAACCCGAACATGTCAGTGCACAACTCGTCTGGTTCGGCCACGGTTATGTCGCCTATCGCTTCCCCAACCATCTCCCCTCCAAAGCTCAGGCTGTGCGCCTGGATCTTAGCGCTGAGATCTGCTCCGAAGCTCCTCTACATCATCTGGACTGGCCTTCCGATATCACACTCTGGATCAACGGCATCGAGATCGGCACCTGGACTAGCCCGGCCGACTTTGGAGGCGAGCGGGGCTTTCTCACTCCTATCTGGTGGGAGCCTAAAGATTCGCAATATGGGCTGCTCAAGATCTGGTCGGTGAACGAGAGCGGTAGCTATATCGACGGCAAAAATATCAGCACGGTTCAGATTCAGCATCTGCATTTAAAAGAGAGGCCATATATCGACGTACGGCTGGGCGTCAAGCCCAATGCGCAGCATGTCGGCGGCCTGAACATCTTCGGCGAAAAGTTTGGCAATTATCCACAGCCTATTGTACTTAAGGTCAATTTCGAGTATCCTGAGAATGGGAACTCCAATGGGGGATTAAACAACGGAAATCTCAATGGGGACGTTAAATAGAGTAGGAGGAGTTGGGCGGTCATTCCTCTTTTGAAAATTGGTCCAGGGATGGACGTGGTGGTTAATAACTCCTTATTTGGAAACCTAAGTGCGGAGCACTAGCCGCGAGCTTCCTTTCCGCCCGCCTGAGCGAAGCTAGGACAGAGTCCGTTGGCGGGCGGACTTTCAAGAGAGCGGCGTTGGTTTCCGTATAAGATCTAAGTCCTACTTCCATGAGAACCACGTACAGAAGAGTTATAATGGTTGAAGGGTGGATACGTCTGGAGAAAACATTTTATCTATGAATGATCAACATACAAACAACAGCCAATTTCAATCAATGCGGGAATGGCGCCAGCAGGGGAATAGTTCTTTTCCTGTAGAGCAGCGAGCACTGGCACAACAGTCATCTACAAATAGTACGCATACTACTCATCAATACAATGATCAATCCGCAGGGCAGGTCTACTATTCTAACATGCCCGGTCAGAGTTCGTCGCCGTCTTTTCCCAACGGCCCTTATCAGCCGTATAGCCCTGCCCCTACACCGTCGCACCATGCCCCTGGAAACTACCACAACGGCACACCCACGCCGGGTCCGCAGTATCCGAGTGGACCCAACCAGCCGTACAATAATCCGGCACTCGGACCTGGGTCGAATCAATACCCCAATCAGCAGAATTACAACCAGCAAGCGGGACCGAACCAGTATCCAGGCGGGCCTCATCAGCAACAAAATCCATCGCCGCCCTTTGCAGGTGGAAACTATCAGGGTTCTGTACCCACGCAGCCGCAATTTCCCAATGGTCAGCAGTACGCTCAACCTGGCGCTCCTATTCCACCTGTGCAACCACCGTTCTACTCAGCACAGGCACATAATGTTCAATTTCAGCAGCAAAATCAGCCGCAAAGGCCGCAGAAGCGTGGACCTGGCTGGAAGGCGATCTTCTTTGTCGTGCCCGTGATCCTGGTCGTCCTCGCCAGTATCTTTGGACCCACGATCGTCCGCAACATGAACGAAGGCAAACACCCTCTCGCAAATATCACGCGAGCAATCAACCCGGCTGCGCAAGAATCAGCACTCAGCCAGCAGCAGCTACAAGGGCTTCAACAGTACGACGAGCAGATGCACTACAAACAGCTCGCGCGCCTGTATACTTCACAAATGACGCTCGATGAAAAGATAGGTCAGCTTATGGTTGTCACCTACACCGCCAATGAGTACTCCCAAGACCTGGACTACATGCTCAATCAGCAACACGTTGGTGGCGTCATCTTGTACAAGAACAATTTATCGCCACAACTCCAGACGCCCGACCAGGCGAAGCAAGACATAGCGAAGATGCAGCAGCGAGCTACCTTCCCCCTGTTTGTATCTATAGATGAAGAGGGCTGGAACGTCGACAGGTTGGGCCAGATCTATCCAGTGCCGCCCAATCCTAAGCGGCTCGCGGCTGACGACATTCACAAGACCAACGATCCAGCGGTCGCGACCAGCGAGGGGCAGCGTGTCGCTCACGACATGATGGCCCTGGGCATCAACGTCAACTTCGCACCCGACATAGATGTGGCCACGAACCACGGCTATATCGACTGGGACTACCGCGCCTTTGGAGAGAACCCGGATGACGTGCTCAAATACTCGGCTCCCTATCTAGAAGCCATGCAAGCGGGTGGCGTCATCGGCACGCTCAAACACTTTGTCGGCCTCGGCGCAATTCCCAGAGGAAACGCAAACGATCCGCACTTCGTCCTGCCCAGCACCGACCTCACAAAGGACCAGATCGAAAATCACATGCTCCCCTTCAAGCATTTTATTCAATCGTCCAACAAGCTCGACCATCCTGGCTTTATCATGCCCACCGACCTCATGGTCCCATCCATCGACCCCAAATACCCCACCGAGTTCTCACACATCTTTATTACCGATATGCTGCGCAACCAACTCGGCTACGACGGCGTTGTGGTTACCGACAGTTTACAGATGGGCGGCGTCCAATTAAATGGTATAACGCTCACCGAAGCTAACGCTAGCGTCCTCGCCCTCCAGGCCGGCTGCGACATGCTCCTCGACATCGCCGGCTCCGACCAGGTTGCCGCCGTCAACACCGCCATCAAAGCCGCCCTACAAGACGGCACCCTCACCCAGGCCCGCATCGACGAAGCCGTCACCCGCATTCTCACCCTCAAAATGGAACGCAACGTCGTCCCCTCGATACAAGGTGCTAATCTAAACGCGTAGCAGTCGAGCCTGCCCTTGTTGTGGATAACCGATAGGCGCATAACTTCTTGAGATCGGCTATCCACAACAAACGCCTCTCTTCCCGATAAAAAGTGTGTTCAGGTGCACCTTCCTGGAAGCAGAGGCACCAATTTATTGCACCCAGACCGGCTTCAGCCGGAGAATTACCAGCATCTTACCCCACCACGAAAAAGGTCACATACTTCTCTCAATCTACCTTCAATCATCCTTTCTCATAAGAGAAGGGAAAAGCAGCAGGCGAACGGAGTGGTTTGCATGGAGCAATACTACACTTATAGTGAAGGTAAAAAGGTGATTGAAATCCCAACACTGAACGGGAAAATTGCATCATTGGATGGCCGTCTCCCATCCTTGATCATGAGTCTATATCAAGTCACTAACATACTCTAGGAAGAAACGTCCTGAATGTCGAAGCGGACTACCTTGCCTTCTTGAAAGTGGAAGACATGTCCAACTAATTTGTCTTGTAGCCCGTGCGTTTGATCCTGAAGCGGCTTACCTTCAAGATCACGTACTGATTGTTGAACATCCACGATGATTAAGTCATCTGTAGCCTTCTTAAACTGTTTGGGCTCGACAAGCGGACTAACCATGGTCCATTGGCGTGTCCAGTATTCTCGGACAGCCTCGTGTCCATGAACATATCCTCCATCCATACCATTTGCCCAGGTTACATCATCTGCAAGCTGTGCAAGAACACCATCGATGTCTCGCGCATTGAAGCTATCATACATTCGCCTGAGGATCTCAATATTGTTATCCATGTATTTTTCCCTTTACTAACTCAGAATGCCTGCCGTTCTTACAAATGGTTACAGAACCATTGAGATAGTAGGTATTTGTGAGACACTAATTCTTGCAGAAGGTAAGCTGTATGCGTATACGAGGTACATTATAGGTAAAATTAGAAATGTTGTCAACGTTAAGGCTTGGATGCACCAGGGCTTTTTGCTATACCCAAAACACCACAAATAAAGTTTTGCAGATCTTTTTGAACAATGCATGAGACGTTCTACTCACATTGTTCTAGTGAGTATCGCTCTGAGAAGGTGCAATAGCCTGTGAATTGATCAACTGACTCAAAGCAACGCGCACGCTCCTGGAGATAGTATGCTGTGTCATAGAGCAAACGTGGTGCCTCTTCATATACTAATTTACATTCATCAATCCAATGGGTTGCGATCATGGCCTGAGTCAAGAGGCGTTCACACTGTGGCCATGTCTTGTGTTCTGGAGAGGGAGACACCGCATACACCGCCAGCACGACTTGCTCAACCCACCACCGTTGTTCCTCTTTCTCCATCGTGTCCTGGAGCACGGCCTGCACCAGCCGGTGCAACGAGAGGGTTTTGTTGGTGGGATTGCGTTTGATTAGTGAATAGGCGCGCAACGCTTCGAGGGCTTTATTGAAGCGCAAGGGATCTGTTACGACGGGAGCGAGGGTGGAGTCGAGAGAGGAGGCACCATCTGTGAACAGCTCTTCGGGGATGGCGTCGGGGGAGAGGAACGCGGCCATTTGCAGGAGTTGGGCGGCGGCAGGATTCTTTTTCTGGACGTTCTCGAAGGAGAGCGACCAGGTGGTGGCGACAGGCTCCGGATGATCGGGGATCAAGCTGCCGCGCTCGGAGAGGAATGTTGCGCGGTGCTGCTGATAGAGCTGGGCGTAGCTGACCAGGTCTATGCCAGTCTCTTCCAGGTATGCTCCGGCTTGATCGAGGGCCAGGGGTAATCCTCCTAAGTCTTGCGAAAGCTGGATGGCTTGTTCTCGCTCCTTTTGGCCTGCTTGCTCAATTGGTGCATCGGGAGGGATGAGGCCAGCCCGCCGCAGCAACAACAACGCCCCTTGCTCAGGCAGCAGAGTATCAATCTCCAACCGTTGCGCCAAGCGTTTCATCGCCGTTTCCATGCGCGCATCAATCTCTCCGCTCCAATTCGCCCCAGGACCGATGAGCCGATCATGCCACAGCGAAATGAGCCCCTGCCGCTTGAGCAGGCTCAGATGCATCTCCAGCCTGCGCAGCCAGCCTTCATCCTCATGAGCATAGAAGCAAAATACCTCAATGGGCACGAGTTGCGTTGCCATCGCGATCTAGTCTCTCCTTCATCTACATCTTTTGTCACCAAAACAAGTATAGCATACATGTTAATAAGAGGTCTTGTCTTGCCACGCCGGTCACTCATAAATGATTCATTCCATGCACATACACCAATCCTCTAAATTTATTTCTTTACAAAAAATGTAAAATCACTACAACGTTTGGATTACGGTAGGGGCCTAATTTTATTGCGCCCGGCGCTCCCCCGCCTCCCCCGTTCGCACCTGTACTACCTTTTCCTCTCGATATGCAGGAGAGATCAGTTGAAGAAACCTCCCCTACATATAGTGTACCAAAACTACATCATCACTCTTCTATGTAAAGGCCGGTTTGGCTGGCATTTGTTGCAGGCAGAGGTTGTTGGGCGCTTCTCCTGGATTTTGTAAGAACGCTTCGCCTACTTGTACGGGGCAGGCCTGGCTGGATAGGAAGACGCCGTGGCCGGTGGAGGGGGCGAGAAACCGATAGCTCTTCGAGAGCGTTTTCGCCGCATTCATCCCATTCGCTGGCGGCGTAACCGGGTCGTACGCGCCCTCCATGACCAGGGTTGGAATGCTGCTCTGGACCGGCCCCTCTAGATTAGCGGCCTCCGGTTTGACGTTCCAGATCTGGCACAGGGTGAGGGCTGAATCCTCCAGATTCAGAGCGTAATCTTGCCGCACGGACGGATCGATCTTTTGCACGTTCTTTTCGATCTGAGCGCGGGAGGAGCGAGCTGCGTTCTCGTTGCACTCTACCGAGTTATACATGCCGAAGTTGACGCTCTGATCGAAGTTGAGCGCGCCATAGACTTTGGCGAATGTGTCATTCTTGCCCTGCATCACCTGTTCCATCAGCTTGGGAACATCCGGAATCAGGCTGGTCACGTAGAACATGTTCCAGAAGGTCTGCGTGAAGGCAAAGCCGTTGATAACGGCATTGCTATACGTACGCTGCGTGTTGGGATCTTGTACGCTCATAGTCACAGGCGCTTTCTGCGCCTTCGCCACAAAGCTCCAGAAGCGTTGTTCGAGCTGTGGATGGGCTTTTGCACACTGCGGCTCGGCTGCACAATCGTCGAACAGCGTGCGGTAGACGCGTACAACCGAACTGGCACCATCCTGATTGGGATTGATTTCAGGTGTGACGGTTGAGTCGAGGATGACGCTGCGAACCTGTTGCGGGAAAGAGCGCATGACTTCCAGCGCTAGCCGCGTGCCGTAGGAGACGCCATAGATATCGGCCTGGGGCACTTTGAGCGCAGTGATCAGGTCATGAATGTCGTTGGCATCTGTGTACGAGGTATAGGCATTGAGATTGATGTGGAGTTGATCGCTCAACCTTGCACGGCAGGCTTTAAATGCATCATCCTGTTGCTTTAGGGAATCGGCGGTGGATATATGCTGCTCCAACTGTGCATACTGGACAGTGAATACCTCATCGCACTTCATCGGTGGCGAGGAGTAGCCCGTTCCCCGCTGATCGATCAGAATAATATCTCGCTTGCCAATCTCTTTATTGATACTGCCAGCCGAGGCAAAAAAATCAAACTGGCTTAACAATGCGCCACCAGGGCCGCCCTGAAGCATAATCAAGGGATCAGTGGCAGGCCGAGGATCACTACTCTTCACCCGCGCCACAGCGAGCAGCAGATCCCGGCTATTCGGGTCCGCGCGATCCTCCTTCACCACCAGATAGCTACACTCAATATTTTTTCCTTGCACATATGGAGCTGGTAAGGTCATCGGGCAGGTACTCGGAATGAGCCGAGGCGCAGAAGCCTGCTGCTGAGACGGGGCAGAAGCAGAGGTGGAAGAGCCAGCAGAAGACGTAAACGGCGTACAAGAGACCAGTCCTCCAAACATCAGTAGTATAAAGCCCAGAAGGACGAGCTTCTTGAGCAGAGAAGAGTGAGACACGGAACATTCCCTTTCATTGGTAAGTAGACATATATCAATAGAAGACGAATGGAGAAGCTATTCATCCTCTTTTCTGCCTAAAGTGCCAGGTTGCTACTAATAATAACGCTTGACCGGCTGTAAAGATGTCGAAGATGAGGAGGATGAGGAAAGACGTGGGGCAAAAAGGCCATTCAAGAGGATCTATTTGCATTTTGCAAGCTGTATCTGTATAATCCTAATGTGTATATTTCTATGTTTATTTGAATAGTATACATGCATAAGACTAAGGAGTTCCGAATCATGGGATATCAGCCAGACGAGCCGCCATTTCAGCCTGAGCAATCCAATCCGCAGCAGGAAGGATATCGAGCACAGCAGCCATCTCAACCCTATCAACCTCAGCAGCCCTTCCAGCCGCAGCAGCCCGGTTACCAGCAGCCATATGGACAACCACAGCCCGGCTATCAACAACCGTACGGCCAGCAACCACATGGACAACCACAGCCCGGCTATCAACAACCGTACGGCCAGCAACCATATGGACAGCTACAGCCCGGCTATCAACAGCCATATGGATACGGGCAACAAGAGCCAAAGGACTGGCTGACCGCCCTGCTGCTCTGCATCTTCGTAGGTGCCCTGGGCGTTCATCGCTTCTACGTCGGCAAGATCGGCACCGGCCTGCTCATGCTCTTCACAGGTGGCGGCTGCGGCATCTGGTGGCTCATCGATATCATCTTGATCGCCAACGGTAGCTTCAAGGACAGCAACGAGATGCCGCTGATTAGGAGATAAAGGACGAGTAGAGACGTGGTAAGAGTTGTGAATCGAGCTATGTTGAAGGCGGTTGGAAAAATGGGTGTAAGCTTGTTCCTCCCAACCACCCTCTTTCTGATATCGCCAACATGGCTGGAGCGGCAGCCCTCCCTTTGCCTCTCGCAGCTTCTTTTCAGGCGGTCATGCCCCGGCTGTGGCATAACGCGTGCCCTGATATGGTCCCTGCACTGTGAGTTTGGTGAGGCATGGCGGTATAATAAACGGATAGTGGTCGTGCTACCGCTGCTTGGTCTGGTATGGCTGCGCACTCTTATAGATAGCTGGCACGAACTGCAATTTGCTATGAATCGTTCCCGTTCATTCTCCACTTATGAAACGGTCTGGCCTCCTTCGTTAGCTCGGACGAGGCAGTATTTTTTTCCGAAGATGAGGGATGGAATCTGGCATTAATGTCCTCTCCTACAAGCGGTGGAGTACGAGATGGTGGAACTGCTCTCGGTGATTCCCCATTTCTGGTTGTATATACCGCTTCTGAGAGACGTGCTACCTCTCGCTTTGATTGGTCGAGGGTATCCCTCGTCTTTTGAAGCTCGTATTTCTCTTGTTGAAGGGCACGTTCGTTGTCACCTAAGCGTTGTAGACGCGCTAACAGATTGTTGAGCGAGACCGCAATCTGCCAGAGGGCATTATCCTGTGTCAAGGGAGCGCGCGCCTGGAAATTGCCATTGGCAACCTGTATATGCGTTTGCAGAATCTGCTGAATACCTTCATCCAACTGTTGCTTCTGCTGCGCAATCGTTTGTTGTAGGCTCGCGACCACTTCGGCGCGGTCAGCGCGCTCGATAGCTCGATTTGTGCTGCGAACCCACAGATAGGTCACAAAGGCGATGATGACCTGTAAAGCGATCGGCGTTTCAATGGTGCTGTACGCCTGCGTTGCTAACAAAGAACCGAGATCGGCGGTGTGCGGTAAAAAGGTGAGGGCGGCCCAGATAAAGAGACAGTTGCCCAGAGCTAGCCAGGGGACCGTTTTTATGGGAAGAAAGGAGACAGCGAGCAGGATTGACTCTACCAGGAAATCAAAGCCCGGCAGATCACGCGCGCCTAATCCATGAGGATTTCCCACTAAGCCTGCGATATGGCCTAGCTCAAAGCCAAACACCAGGATGATTCCGGCTGTTAGCACTTTGCCAAAACGATTGAGCGTCAGCACTAAAATACTAACCAGGAAAGAGGGCAACAACACAAAGAGTAGGGTACGATCGGACTGAAGAAACGCTCCTATCAAAGAAGCAAGTAAGGATAGCAGCAAAACCAATAAAATAGTGCTGGAGAGCCGGGCACGCCTAGCTCGCTCTCGTTCAGCAAGACTGGCATCGATGGCAACTTCAGGTGGAGCGGTGAGACGATACCACCACTCTAGATAGCCATTTTTCCTCAAAGATTCCTGTTGATACAACATTCCTAATACCTGGGCATAGAGGCCTAACTCGTTCGTTCAACGAGAGAGGGTGCCCGCTCCTTTCGCATTCCCTGCTTTAAAATAGTTATGAGCCGTCCGCTCTCCACTTGCGAAACGGCCTCCCCTGCCGCGTTGGCTCTCTAAGTGACGAAGAATCCTCTTCCCCGGGCGAGATAGACCAACGCGGTTCAGCATCAATCTTTTCTCTCGATACCGTTTGAGTTGGTAGTGGCTGAGTTGGTAGCTTTTCTTTAGATGCCTCTTTCTGCCTGGCCAGCTGTAAGATTTCCGACAGACGTCCCGCCTCCTGCCTTGATTGGGCGAGAGCGTCTTTTGCCACCCGGAGCTCATATCTCGTTTGCTGAAGCTCGCGTTCGCTATCGCCTAAGCGTTGTAGACGCGCTAACAGATTGTTGAGCGAGACCGCAATCTGCCAAAGAGCGTTATCCTGTGTCAAGGGAGCGCGCGCCTGGAAATTGCCATTGGCGACCTGTATATGCGTTTGCAGAATCTGCTGAATACCTTCATCCAACTGCTGCTTCTGCTGCGCAATCGTTTGCTGAAGGCTTGCGACCACTTCGGCGCGGTCGGCACGCTCGATAGCTCGATTTGTGCTGCGAACCCACAGATAGGTCACAAAGGCGACGATAACCTGTAAAGCGATCGGCGTTTCAATGACGCTATATGCCTGCGTTGCTAATAAAGAACCGAGATCGGCGGTGTGCGGTAAAAAAGTGAGAGCGGCCCAGATAAAAATACAATTGCCCAGGGCTATCCAGGGGACTACGCGCGCGGGAAGAAAAGAGACAGCGAGCAGGATGGTCTCTACCAGTAAATCAAAACGCGGTAGGTCGCGTACCCCTAATCCGCCAGGCGTTCTTAACAGACCAAAGATGTAGCCCAATTCGAAGCCCAGCACCAGGACGATTCCTGCCGTCGTCACCTTGCCCAGACGGTTGAGCACCAACACGACAATACTTATCAAAAAAGAGGGAAGCAGCACAAGAAGTAAGTGATGATCAGGTTGAACAAGGGCACCTACTGAAGAGGCAAATAAGAATACCAGCATCACAAGTAAGATAGTACTGGAAAGTCGACCACGCCGTGCCCGTTCGCGCTCAGCAAGACTTGCGTCCACTGCTGCTTCAGGTGGAGAGGTTAAATGATACCACCACTCTAGATAGCGGCTTGTCCTCAAAGATTTTTGTTGATACGACATCATCAACACTTGAGCGTAAAGACCTGCTCGTTCATTCAATCAACGAGAAGAAACGCTCACTCCTTTCACTTTCCCTGCTTCAAAGAGCGCTACTCCACACTTGATCCAAAGCCTGATGTTAGCAACTTTGTCCTCTACCATAGAAAGAATTAGATCAAGCACATAGCGGATAAGTAGATAATTTAGAATATTGTAGATCAAACAGTCATTTGTTGTCTATAAGGATAGGAGAAAGGTCACTCTTGTGTGAGCAGAAATCTCATCTCTAATTCTGAAAGTGTTCAGCTTCGTTGCCTGAAACAGTTATTGGAAAGGATTTTACCTTTTTTTTCATTTTTCATACTTTTTTGTGCTCGCACAAAAAAGTATGAAAAATGAAAAAAAAGGTAAAATCCACGAAGCCCTGCCCTATAGCAGATCTTTACTCTTCAAGAAGTCGGTCGAAACCTCTTTGACGGCCTGAGTGGTGGACATGCTGGTTGCCTTCTGGGCTACTTGATTGCGCAACTGGATACTTACATCAGTGGTCAGGTATTTGGCAAGGGGGTTGAGAGCGTCCCTAATACCCGGGTCCTTTGCGAGCACTTCGTCGCGCACAATGGGGGCAGGGTTGAAGGCGGGAAAACCGTTCTTAGGATCTTTTAGGAAGACAAAGTTTTTCTTGCTCACCGCACCATCCGTCGTGTAGCAGACGTTGACCTGCGCCTGGTTGTTTGAGACGGCGGAGAAGCCGATGGTATAGTCTACCTTTTGCAGACCCTTAAAGCTCTTGGTATCAAAGTTGTAGCTCGATTTGAGGTTATCGACATACGCGATACCGTCGCTGGGCGATGCTAATGTCAACTGCGAGACCTTTGGAGCCAGGTCAGAGACGGAGCTCACACCGAGCTTGTCCGCCTCCTGCTTCGAAGTGCATAGCGCATAAGTATCGTTGAGCGGAGCGGGATCAAGCCAGGTAATCTTGAACTGCTTCTCAAAGCCATCTTTTACCGTCTGATAATCCTTCTGCGGATTATAGGACGTTTTGAGACCCAGGGCATTCAGGCCCGTAACCGTAAACTCGGGATAGAGGTCGATCGCTCCGTTCTTGATTGCACTCAAGACAATCGGACTATCACCCAACGCTAGCTTCTCGTTGACAGTAAAACCGGCCTTGCGCAGGAGCAAAATGTCCATTCTGCTTAGAAACTGCGCCTCTATATCCTGCTTACTGCCGACCGTAATTGCAACTTTCGAACCAGAACCAGAACTCGAACCAGAACCAGAACTTGAGCCAGTCCCGGCTGAACCTGAACCCGTTCCTCCACACGCCGCCAGAAGCAGCACAGGCAGAAGGGCTAGAATAAAAAGCGTCTTCGTGCGCAAGAAAGAAGTAAGATAAGACATAATCTCTCCTTAGTAACAACTCAATCACCGATGAAATTTTAGCTCAACAACAGCAAACATCGATGAAAGCATTTAAAAGCTCATCAACATATTCTCTAGTGTACCTCTTGTTAATAGTACGAGGAAAACAGTGGAAATCTCCCACTATTGTACCCTGACCAGAGAGGAACGCCAGAACAGTTACACCTCTGCTCCCACCTGCTCCTGTGTCCGCAGTCCGACAGGAGTAAGAGCGTATTGCAGCCCGCTCAGAAGCAGCTCTATCAGCACAGCCAGGATTGTCACGGGCAGAGCACCAGCGAAAATCTCTACGTTATCCAGTTTATTGAGGCCATCGATAATATAGTCACCATAGCCGCCGGCACCAATGATTCCGGCAAGCGTCGCCGTCGCCACAATCTGGATCGCCGCCGTCCGTATGCCCGCCGCCACCACCGGCAGCACGATCGGAGCCTGAATACGCTGAACCGTTTGCCATGTCGTCATACCCATACCCTTAGCCGCCGTAATGATCGCAGGATCTATTCCACGCACACCCGTATAGGTATTCAGCAGGATGGGAGGAATACCAAGCACGACCAGAGCGACAAAGGTCGGTCGAAAGCCGAGACCCAGATATGGTACGAAGAGGATCAGGATCGCAAGAACTGGAATCGCACGCATCAAACCACTGATGTTGACGGCGATGAACGCAGCCGTGGCGTTGCGCGAGACGAGTGAGCCAAGCACAACACCAATAATCGTGGAGCAGATGATACAGACGACACAGATTTGAATGTAGGTAATCGTATGACCGAGAAAATTGTTGCTCGGATCGCGTATAAACGCAAGCAATTCGTTCATAGAGCTCGCTCCCTCTTTCTTCTATGCAACTGACACAGCCGTCCGTCCGCGATTCAGAGCAGTCTGTACGCCGAGCAGGAGCACATCAGCCACGACAGCCAGAACGGCCATCAAAATCGCGCCAGCCACAATAGCATCGGTATCGCCCGTCGTAATATTTTTGAAGATCAGGTCTCCCAGCCCGCCCTGTCCGACCAACGAGGCCAGAGATGCAATACCAACCGAGGTTACCGTCGCGATCCGCACACCGGCAACGATAATAGGGAGCGCGATCGGCAGCGTCACACGCCTGAGAACCTGGCCTGGAGTCATCCCCATCGACCTGCCAACCTCCAGCAAGAGAGGATCGACAGCACGAATGGCCGTCACGGTATTACGGATCAAGACCAACTGTGCATAGAGAACAAGAGGAATGATAGCCGTCGCGAGCGTTAGCTTCGTCAAAGGAATCAGCTCCGCAATCAGAGCGATGCCAGGAATCGTATACAGCAGGCCAGACAAGCCGACGACGGGAAAGTAAAGGCGACGATAGCGCGCCACAATTACTCCTAACGGAAGCGCGATGACCAGTGAAATAAGCATACTGAGTCCAACCAGGTACAGATGCTGCACAAACAGATTGGGAATGCTTCCGGGATCGGTCAGATCGTAGTTGTATGAACTAAATAAGTAACGCATAAGCCTCCCTCGACTATGAAACATTCGCAGTAACACAACTATAACACGCAAGAATGAGAAAAAAGTAGATTTTGCCTACCCGCGTAGGCAAACGCCCAAAAAAAGAAGACTAGCCTCACTTAGCTAGTCTTCTCTTCAGATATGTACGAACGTTTTTTTAGAAATGCAGCAGTAGCGCTAGATTAGTAGCGTCCGCCGCGATCGCTGTAGCCGCCGCCGCCGCCGTTGCGATCGTTGTAGCCGCCACCGCCGCCGCCTGAGCGTCGGTCGCCGCCGCCACGATAGCCACCGCCACGGTTCTCAGATGCCTGGCGCTCACGTGCCTCGTTAACAGTGATAGTGCGGTTTCCCATAGTGCTGCCGTTCAGGCGATCGATGGCGGCATGCGCCTCATCATCGCTACCCAACTCGACAAAACCAAAACCCTTGCTGCGACCAGTATCACGATCGGTGATAACCGTTGCCGAGATAACCTGGCCGAACTGTGAGAAGAGATCGATCAGATCCTGCTCATTGGTTTGATAGGGAAGTCCACCAACGTAAAGTCTCATGTGTATGCTCCTGTGTCGACACCTCTAATCGCATTGACGCTCGAAGAAACCATTTCTCACAGAAGCGATACAATTCTTTTTGGATGTCATACACTATGTATAACGAACGAGAGGGAGTACTTATTCCGCTTTTTGTGACCAATTTTCTTTTTCCAAAAAAAGTCGTTTTATTTCTAAATGCGATGCGCGGCCGGCAACATCACGCAGACGCGGCTCCCCTCACCGGCAATCCCGCTGCTCTCGATCCAGATACGGCCCTCCATCGCCTCAATCAGGTGCTTACAAAGGTAGGCGAGGCTGATCCACAACGGCAAACGCCGATAGATAGGCGAGAAGTTTGCGCTAGACTGTGAGTGCGCCTCCGGCAACATACGCGCACAGAGCAACGCGCCCAACGACCAGCCGAACGCATTCCCGGTATGCACAGTAATCGCCGACGCAGAAAACACAACCGAAGGAGAAAAGAGCAGTTGTGCTAGCACACAAGATTGAAGAGTACCGCCGCCGCAATGGCAAGCCAGAACCACCGTAGAAGCTGCATACGGAGGATTGCCATTCCCTAATATTCCCCACTTCTCGAAAAAACTTAAAGACCTCAAATGAAAAATCTCTAAAGATTTCGCGCATCAAAACCCAAACTGACTTTTTGGTGCCTCCGTACTACATAGTAAACGGCAGAAGAGTTGTATGTCAATTCAACAGGACTTTTATATTCACCCAGTGTAGCAACGACAGAAACCCCATCAAGAGCCCGCTGCTTTAGCACGCGAACCCGTTCTTTGTTGAGGAGAGAGGCCGTCGCTACACAAGGTAGCAAAGGTCCTACGGTGTAAATGGTGCTAAGTACAGGCGTGACTAAAACTATAGCAACTATTTTTTCTATGTATGCTAGAACCGAACGAGGGCTGAGCATTACTACTGAGATAGATCTTCTATCCTTAAGGGTTAAGATTTAATAAAATTCCACATGCGAATATAGTAATATTTAGCTAAATTAAAGGGCAAAAAGCTACATAGATACGTTGAAGCATTTATAATAAAGCTAGTCCGCCGCATTTCAATAGGTACAATAGAAGTGTATTTATATTGAATATGCATTGGATACGCCTTTCGTACAAAGGCGAAGTAGCTGTAGTTAGCGATTTGCCACAACTACGCCAAATTTTAGTAAAGTACAAGGAGATCTCCATGTTTTCTATGTTCAAAAAGAACGAAAGTGCTGTTCTGCAGGACTTGAATGACGAGCAGTTGATGACAGTTGCCGGCGCTGGCGGTGCCGTTATGCCTGCACCTATGCCCATGCCCATGCCCGCGACACCCACTCCCGGTCATGATAGTAATGACAAGAAAATGATGCATCATAAGAGTCATCACCACCATCACCACCATCACCACCATCACAGCCACCACTGTGACAACTAAAGCACTGGTGCTGCTCTTTTTAGTCCAACTATAGCAACAAGAAGCCAGCTATGCCGCCCCCACTCCCGTACTGATCATTTCATCTATTTGTGATCAGCCACTCTAGTGGAGGCGGCGCTTTTTGTAGGTTTGTTTGATTCTCATTGTCTCTACCTTCTTACACTCTACGATTTAGCGATGCTCTTTACGTGTCTTTTCGATTTTTTACCTCTTTTCTCGATTTTATGCTAAGCATAAAATCGAGAAAAGAGGTAAAAAATCGAAAAGACGATATGTACGCTTCTTGCGACCGAGTAGTATAACTGAACGGTGTGGTATTCTACTAGTGGCAACGCCTGGAGGAGATGGCGACCAATTCCGATGAATTCTGATAACGATGACGTTCTCAGGTTAAGAAAGGAGATCTGTTCAGTGGGTACAGCCAACTTCGAGCCGGTTCTCAAGGCTCCGACGCCACGTGAGATTGAGGATGCGTATGAGGTGATTCGCGATGCTATTCATGTGACGCCGATGATGCATTCGCGGACATTTAGCACGATGAGTGGTGCAAACGTCTATCTCAAGACGGAGAATTTGCAGCGGACGGGCTCTTTTAAGGTGCGCGGGGCGACGTATAAGATTTCTCGGCTCAGCGAGGAGGAGCGGCGGCATGGTGTGATCGCAACCTCGATGGGCAATCATGCGCAGGCAGTGGCCGTCGCCGCCCAGTCGTTTGGCGCGCCCGCGACGATTGTGATGCCCGAACAAGCTCCGCTGGTGAAGGTTATGGCAACGCAGGGATATGGAGCTCAGGTTGTGCTGCACGGTGCGACCTTTGATGAGGCGACTATCCACGCGCGAAAGATCCAGGCGGCGACTGGCGCTATCTTTATTCACGCCTTTGATGATCCTGACATTGTGGCCGGCCAGGGCACGCTGGGTCAAGAGATACTCGCGCAGCTTCCTTCGGCCGACGCTCTTCTTATCCCAGTCGGCGGCGGCGGACTCATCTCAGGCATTGCTATTGCGGCGCGAGCGCTCAAGCCGAACATTACTATTATTGGCGTCGAGGCGGCGGGCGCGGCCAGTTGTCGTGCCTCGCTTGACGCAGGTGAGCTGCGTACGCTCTCTACCATCACGACGATCGCCGACGGTATCGCGCTGAAGAGTCCAGGTGAGCTGACCTTCTCGATCATTCGGAATCTGGTCGATGAGGTTGTGACGGTGGAGGATGTGGAGACGATGACCGCCATTCTGCTCTTGCAGGAGCGCTGCAAATTGCAGGTGGAGGCGGCGGGAGCTGTGGGACTGGCGGCACTGCTGCGACCAGGATTATTGAAGCTGGCAGGCAAAGAAGTCGTGGTGCTCCTCTCCGGCGGCAATATCGACATGAACCTGCTCGGAGGCTTCATCGCGCAGGGCATGCTTACACAAGGACGCATCGCCATCATCCGCACGTTGATCACAGATCGTCCAGGCGAGTTGAAGCGGCTGCTGATGCTCATCGCGGAACTAAAAATCAATGTACGCGAGATGAACTACCTTCCAACCATGCAAGCGCTACCCGCGCAACAGGTCGAGGTCACACTCACTCTAGAAACGCGCGACCACCATCACATCGAACACTTGCTCACAAACCTCCGAGAGCAGGGCTATCCAGCCACGAAGGTCCAGAAGCCGTTGGCGGGGATCGGGGCCGTTGATCACCTCCCACCCTTACTATGAGACAAGATTGAGACATTTGCTCTGCAACACTATGGAACACGGTTCGTATTCTTTTATAGAATGAATGTTTCGAAGTATACTCGCTTATAACATTGCTTTTTTAGGATAAAAGTATAAAAAGTAAAGCGATGTAGTATATCATCTTGCTATTCAAAGAGGCCATCAATGATGAACAATAAATATCAATCTTTTGGAAGCCGAATTCGCTTCTTTCCGCACGTCTTTCCGATTGCATTTCCGTTAATCTTTCCTTTAGGTCTGGGTCTCGCTTTCTTCCTGTTCCGTCTGCTATTCCCGCTTCTGATCTTTCTGGTAATTGCAGCCCTGGTCTTCTTTGTGGTACGAGCTGTGCAACTGGGCAGCATGGATGCCGCGTTGAAGTCGATGCTGGGCACAGGAATGCAGTGGCAGCAGCGTTTCACATCACAGGGCCAACAGCAGCAGCCCTTTTACCAACCCTCGCAGCCACAGCAACCCTATTATCAGCCATCTCAGCCGCAGCAACCGTACTATCAACCCACTCCCCAGCCGCAGCAGCCCTACTATCAGCCGTCATCGCAGGCCGCGCAACAATCATACGAGCAGGGCTACGTTCCCAGCCGCCCCTCAGCAACTCCAGCATACGAGCCTGAGCAGCCGAGAGCTCACTATCCAGAGCAGATGCCCCCGATGCAGCAGTAAACGAACATCGTTCTCCGCGTCGCGACAATCCCTCGCGGTTGTCGTCGGTCATAGCTCGGCTCCGCGTCGCGACCAACGACAACCACGAGGGATTGTCATGACACGAATAGCTCTCTTCCAGATATGTTCTGGAAGAGAGCTATTCAATATAAAGAACTACTTACAACGAGGGTAACCCAAAGGAGCAGTGACACATTCCTCATCACCGACCCGGCAATGCCTCTTTTGGCCCATGACGTACTTTCCTCCTCGGCATTATACTAACTCTAATAAAAAGCTGAAACTTCTTTTCATCACCAACTTTTCGTAGAGGAAAGAGCTAGGAAATAATATGAAAGCAATTCGTATTCATGATCGTGGGCGTGCAGACTCCCTTCTATATGAAGATGCGCTCCAACCGCAGCCGGGTCCAGGCGAGGTGCTGGTTCGGGTCTATGCGACGGGTGTGATTGCAAACGAGCTGCGATGGGATGAGACCTATCAGACGCCAACGGGGGACAGGCGCAATCTTCCAATTGCTGGGCGCGATGTCGCGGGGGTGGTAGAGGAGGTAGGTCCAGGCGTTACCACGCCCGCTCAAGGCACGGAGGTGTACGGCATGTTAGGCTATGGCCGCGACGGTGCCGAGGCAGAATTTACGCCTGCCCTACCCGGCGAGCTAGCGCCCATGCCGCACACGCTCACCTACGCGCAAGCGGCCGCGGTTCCACTAACAGCCCTGACGGCCTGGCAAGCTCTCTTCGACCACGCAAGCCTCGCCCCACGACAATCCATCTTGATTCACGGAGCGTCTGGGGGCGTGGGAGTCTTTGCCGTTCAACTCGCGCATTGGCTGAACGCACATGTCATCGCCACCAGCTCCACGCGCAACCACGACCTCTTACGCGACCTGGGGGCCGACGAGATTCTCGACTATGCCACCACGCGCTTCGAAGATGTTGTTCACAATGTCGATGTCGTCTTCGATACCGTCGGCGGCGAGACTCTACAGCGATCCTGGCAAGTGCTCAAACCAGGAGGAACACTCGTCACCGTCGTCAGCCCGCCCCCCTCTTTTGAGGAGGCAAAGTCACACGGCCTGCACCCATTCTGGTTCGTCGTCGAACCCAACCGCAACCAACTGATTCAGATCGCTAGCTTGATCGATGAGGGACAGCTTCGACCAATTCTTGACACCATCCTCCTCCTTTCTCAAGCACGTCAGGCATATAAACAGGGGGCGAAAGGGCACGCGCGGGGCAAGATCGTCCTGCAAGTGGCGAACGAAGCGTAAAAACCTGAGTTTACTACAAACCTATTCATCATCCACAATTATCTGCACCCAGGTAGTCAATTGTTCCTTGTTCATCTGCCCACTGGCAACGGCCATGATTGTTTGATAGTAGTCAAGCTCAGTGGCCGTCAGATTCAGGCCATTGAGGCGCAGAAAGGTGAACATGCTCATACCCGCCACGCGCTTGTTGCCATCGACAAAGGGATGATTCTGGCTCAAGTGAAAACCGTAGGCGACGGCCATAGAAAACAGAGTTGGATGAAGATAGTTTCCTCCAAATTGAGCCTGTGGCACATGAATAGCAGAGTCTAAGGCTGCGGAGTCGCGCACACCATACGAACCACCGTACAGGCGGATCTGATCATCGTGGATCGCCAGGATGATGCTTTCGGGGAGAAAACGGATCGACATATGCTATTCCGCCAACTTGCGGTTCGCGTTGCGGTAGCGCGGCTCAATCTCTTTGTACGCATCCCACGCATCCTGGAAATCATTCGTGGCCTGTGTAAGTATAATACGGTCGCCTGCCACGTCCACAGCAATATCATCATTTTCGTGTAAGTGAAGCGCCTCCACCACCGCAGCCGGTAGCGTAACAGTTACCGAGTTGCCCACTTTGCGCAACTTTACGATTTGCATATACTCCTCCTCCTTATCGTCAAAACAGAATGCACGTATACACATAAGTATACACAGATCGGTAACCTCAGTCAAACTTATAATTCGCCTTCACTTTCTTCTCTTTCCAGCCCATGTGCACGCCTTCGGCATGCCCTTCTTCTTAATGATTGTTTTACATTTTTTCATTTTCATAGTTTTTTGTGCTGAGCACAAAAAACTATGAAAATGAAAAAATGTAAAACAATCATTAAGAAATATTTCAGGCAGCGAAGCTGCACACTCCTTTCTGCTCAGAACGTGAATGCGATGGGTAGCTGACGCTCTCTAACGGATGTTGTATCCATCTTTCAGGAGGAGTGCCACTCATACGGCCGAGTAGCGTGCTAGAGTTGAGCCATCGCTAGTATTAAGGGCAACGGTAGTCTTGTCACCGGTGAGCATGATGTAGTGGATAAAAACGTGGAAAGGAGAAAAATGTTACATCAAAGAGGGATTGTCGCTACGCGGGAGGCATTGGCACTAGGATAGTAGTTCTAGTTCAATTGACATGCTTAACTCTTCTCAGTACAATTTCAATATACCCCCATTGCACTTCTAAGTGCTACGGCTGATGGCATGATGACTATCTAGCTAGATGTTGGGTGGAAATGTGGAGAGCGCGGCTTACGACGAGATTGTGTGATTTATGAACAGATGTGACTTTATCGATGGTCAGCTCGGCGCTTATCGTCTACAAGAGTTGCTGGGGCAGGGCGATGCGACCGAGGTCTATGTGGCTGAACATGTGCAGCAGCAGACGCGAGTGGCGGTTAAGCTGATGTACGGTGAGTGGGGGGAGGAGAAGGCGGAGAAGTTTCTGACTCAGAGTTCCTCGCTGACGAATCTGCACCATCCGCATATCGTGCCTGTTATAGACTTTGGAATTGAGCAGAACGTGGCATATTTAGTGATGGAATATATGCCGCATGGCAATCTGCGCCAGCGCCATCTCCGGGGAACGCGGCTGCCGCTTGAACAGGTCCTACAGTATGTGTGCCAGGTTGCCAGCGCGCTGACCTATATGCATGAGCGTGGATTGGTACATCGCGATGTCAAGCCACATAATATGCTACTGGACCACGAGGGCGAGGTCAAGCTGAGCGACTTTGGCATCACGATCGTGTCGCACAGCATCAGTCCTCTTCGGGGTTCATCACGCTCGTTCGAGGGTACAGTTCCCTATGCGGCCCCTGAGCAGTTACAAGGCCAGCCCCGCCGCGCTAGCGACCAGTACGCGCTGGCCATAACCAGCTACGAGTGGCTCACCGGCAATTGGCCCTTCAACGGAACATTTCATGAAATCACCCACCAGCATCTCTTTGTGCAACCCGCATCACTACAAGAAAAAGGCGTAAATTGCCCTCCTAACGTTGAGCAGGTCATCATGAGAGCACTTGAGAAAGAGCCAGAGAAGCGCTTCCCCAGCATCAAGTACTTCGCCGACGAACTCGAATGGGCCTATAAAGTCGCCCAGGCCAGAGAACTTTTAACACCTTCAGCCGTTTCTAATCCTCCTGCTGAACTATCACTTCAAATAAACAAACAACAATTCAAATCGCCACTACCCTTCAAACCCATATCAACCGCGTAGCGACAATCCCTTGCGGTTGTCGTCTCTCTTTCCCCCACACAAAACCTATTTCTCTAATCTTCTCCTATTGGTGCAGATAAGTGGCTCCAAATATCCGCTTAATGCCGCCTTCATCTCACAAACAACCCAACTCTTTTGCGTAGCCGCCAGAGGAAGAAGCGCCTTCACAATTTGAAGACTTATAGTCGCAATCCGTCTTTGTTGCTCTAAGGGCAGATCGGGAGCATACAATGCAATCCCATTTTCAATACGTGCTTCTACCTCTCCGGGTAGATCGCGGGCGACATCAGCCAGTCGTTGAGAGGTATACGACCCCGCAAAGAGCGCCAGGAAACCGGGATCAGCCTTAAATACGGTGAGTGGATCGATTAGAAGATCGAGAAAGGCAGAAAGCGGCAAAGAAACCTCGTATGCTGCAAAGGCATTTTCATACTGTTCATGAAGTTGTTTCAGGTAGCGTGCCGCTAGCGCATGCGCGATCGCTTCTTTGTTTGGAAAGAACTGATAGAGCGATCCATGCGACATCTCTGCTTGTGATGCAATAGCATGTGTCGTCGCTGCATCATAGCCAAACTCAGCAAAGACGCGTGCAGCCGCATCGAGAATCTCATCGACACGACGTAAGCCACGTGGCTGCCGTCGCGCCTGTCTCCTCTCTTGATTCTCTCTCATACACCTTACCCCTTGACAAGACGACTAGCTGGTCGTATATTTTAATTATATTGACGACTAGTTAGTCGTCAATGAAAGTGTAACATAGTTTCCTGCTGCTGTCGAGAGAAAAACAGAAGCAGAGATGACGGTGTTTATCATATATTTGCGAAGGGATGATAATTATGAGCGGATTAATGGACGGCAAGGTTTGCATGGTCACCGGTGCCACTTCAGGAATTGGGAAGGTGACAGCATTAGAATTAGCAAAAATGGGTGCAATTGTTGTTGCAATCGGACGCAATCCACAGAAAGGTGTAAAAACTGTTGAAATGATCAAACGCCACAGTGCCAGTGAGACCGTCGCATTTTTGGAGGCCGATCTCTCATCACAACAGTCTATCCGCGAACTCGTTCAAACATTTACTCGTCAGTATGACCACCTGGATGTTCTTGTTAATAATGCTGGGGCTGTCTATGGGAAACGCGAGACGAGTGTTGATGGGATTGAGATGACCTTCGCGCTTGATCATCTTGGTCCATTCCTCTTAACCGACCTCTTACTTCCGCTCTTAAAAAGTAGTGCTCCAACACGTATCGTCACAGTTTCTTCACGTGTCCATGCCACTGGTCATATAAATTTTGACGACTTGCAAGGCGAAAAGCACTACGCTAGTTTTCGTGCCTATGGTCAAGCCAAGCTTGCCAATGTCCTCTTTACATATGAACTGGCACGAAGGCTGCAAGGAACAGGCGTGACGGCAAATTGCGTAGCTCCCGGCATAGTCGCTACCAACTTTGGGATCAGCAATGGAGGGCCAATGGCATTCTTCTCCAGAGCCACCCACTTTATTGCACGCACTCCAGAAAAAGGGGCTGAAACATCGATCTACTTAGCATCGTCTCCGCTCGTTGAAGATGTAACCGGCAAATATTTCTTCGACAAAGCGGAGAAGAAATCATCCAAAGAATCGTATGATGCCACCATTGCCCGTCGATTGTGGGAAGTGAGTGCCCAAATGACAAATTCGACAATGATCTCAACTGTGTAATCTAAGCAGCTCGGGAACGGAAAAACGGTGGAGTCTTGCCAGAACTTACTCAAAAGAGTAAATGATTACGCTCTACACCTCCGACACCTCGCCGTATATCCATCCAGATGCGTCGCTTTCCTTCCTTCAACGATACCCCCTGATCCGGCTCAGCGTCGCCATAACACTGTGCAGCTTCATGCTGAAGGATGGAAAGTTTCCTCCATCGCCGAATATTTGCAAGTGAGCAAACAGGCGGTGTACACGACGCTGAAACGCTGGGTGCAGGAAGGAGTCAAGGGGCTGGATGACAAGTCACACGCACGCAAAACGCCAAGAAAGGTCACGCTTGAAGTTGCCACTGAGATTCGCAAAAAGCAGGAAAACCCGCTGATTAATGAAGTGACATCCCCGACTGCTAGCTCTGCGGCTTGTCGTAGTTCATCAGCCAGGTGACACCGAACTGGTCGGTGCAGTGGGCGATGATGGCACCCCAACCGCTGTCGGTCGGCGCAAACACCTCTTTGCCGCCGTCCACCAGCTTGGCGTAGAAATCTTGCAGCTGTTCCTCGCTGTCACAATTCAGCACCAGACTGTACCCGTTACCGCGCTCCAACCCAGCGTGATCGCTTTGGAGGTCGCTGCCCATAAAGTGAATACCGCCGGCTTGGAAGTCCAGGTGTATAACGCGCTCGCCCTCAAACTGCACCTCGGCATCACCACCGAACACACCCTTGTAAAACGTGATCGCCTCCTGGCCATTCTTCGCGAAATTGATGTACGGTACAATGTTTGCCATAGTCTTTCCTTCTCATTAGTTCTACCTACTAGCCTACCTTATTACTGATGTGCTGTTAAGAATCAAGACGGTTCTAGCTTCGTCGATGATGCCCAGCCAAGCAATTGAAACCTCCTCCTTCTACGCGCATGAGAGAGACGATCAACGAGATGCGATATGGAGATCATCATAGCATAATGAATGCGAAAAAACTTCTTCGATCTTGCTCTTCTCCACCTACAATCAGCACCCATTCCCAGAAAAGGTGAGAGGCCCTCTATCAACCTCGGCGATGACACCAACTTTTATGCCTAATTTGAGTGCGCGCCCCTTTCAAGCATCCTGGGTCTCCCGACATTTTGATGATTACTGCTTGCTTGTTGACAGCAAGATGAGGATGAAGTAGCATAGAAAGCGGATTGGTAACCCGACTAATTTGGTCAAAATTCTCAAAAATCCTCTACATGACCACTCTTTCTCGAATCATCAAAAGTGCGGAAGACCCAGCATCATACGACGAGGTGTCCTACACCTCCCTATACGATAAAGCAATAGCGATCAGCAGCATCACTATCGTAAAGCCCAGTAGCACTGCCAGATTATATGATACACTCGCGCTTTCATATCCCAACAACACTCCGCGAATGGCGTTGACGCCGTAGGCCAGCGGATTGAGCAAGAGGACAGTGTGCAGCCAGGGCGGCACCTGTCGGGTCGGGAAAATTGCGCCGGAGAACATGTAGAGCGGCAAGGTTATGAAGTTCTGGAACGTGCCGAAGTTCTCGAAGTCTTTGATCCACATGGCAATCACCACACCCATACTAGAGATCGCCAGCGCCGTCACGAACGTTGCGAGAATCGTCGCCAGCACGTTGAGCGGCGTGAGGTGTACGGAAGCCAGGGGCGCGAAGAGAAGTATGATGAGCGCCTGCACCGTTGAGCTGGACGCGCCACCCAGGCATTTGCCGATGACCAGGGTTGAGCGTGGCGTGGGTGCGACCTGGACTTCCTTTAAAAAGCCAAATTCGCGATCATAGACGATCGAGATGGCCGATTGGAGCCCACTGAAGATGACGGTCATGGCGATGACGCCGGGGAAGACGAATTGCTCGTAGCTGAAACCTGCGATGGAGCCGAGGGAGCCACGCAGGCCGAAGCCTAGCGCAAAGAGCCAGACTAGCGCACGGGCGACCGCTCCCAGCAGGCGCGATCTCTGCCGCCACAGGCGGACCATGTCGCGCTGCCAGATCATGGCGATACCCTCTGGATCGATAAAAAATGTCGGTGTAGATTTGCTCTCTAGCGCGGTCCCTGGCGCTGTCTCCGGTTGTGTCGTTTTAAGCATGAATAGATTCCTTGTCTTGCTTGCTTATCTAGCGGCGCAGACGCCCACGATTGCGCAGCCGCGATCCCATACGATCTTTGGCGCTGGCTGACTCGTCGCGGATGACGCGACCGGTAAGTTGGACAAATACGTCTTCTAGCGTGGGGGCGGTGATGTTGACGCCGAGCACGTCGATTCCAGCCAGGGTAAGCTCGCGGATGGCGTCAGCGGCGAGCGCCTGCCCATTCTCGCCCTCGACATAGATCGCTTGCTCATCACTGCGTACTGACCGGCCAGCATGCTGTTGTAGGACACTTACGGCTCGTTCGGGCGTCGATGTGATGAGCTTTACGAGATCCTGCCCGACTCTACGCTTGAGGGCGGCGGGGGTGTCCAGGGCGACGATCTGACCATGATCGATGATGGCGATCCGGTCGCAGTATTCGGCCTCTTCCATATAGTGCGTGGTCATAAAGATGGTCAGGCCGGTACGTGCGCGCAGTTGCAGAATGTGCTCCCAGACGCTGCGGCGAGTCTGTGGATCAAGCCCGACCGTTGGCTCATCCAGAAAGAGCGTCTGTGGCTCGTGCAGCAGGCCGCGTGCCACCTCTAGCCGCCGTTTCATGCCGCCAGAGAAGGTCTTCACCACATCTTTCCGCCGCTCCTCCAAGCCGACCAGTTCCAGCACCTCACGTATACGTGTACCTCTTGTCTTAACGGGCGTATGATAGACCATGCAGTGAAAGTAGAGATTCTGCTCGGCCGTAAGATACTCATCCAGCGTCGGATCTTGAAAGACAATGCCGATGCTCTGGCGTACACGCATCGATTCCCGTTCCACATCATATCCATTAATCACCGCCCGCCCGCTTGTAGGGTGTAACAGAGTACACAACATCTTGATCGTCGTACTCTTCCCGGCTCCATTGGGTCCTAGAAAGCCAAAGGTCTCACCCCGCCCAACCTGCAAATCAATCCCCTTCACCGCCTGAATCTCTCCAAAAGATCGCGAAAGTTTTTCCACTGTAATTGTCATAGTTCAACCCCAAGCATAACTGATATCACTAAAATATTGAATGGCTTTATGTTGTTGCCCCTCGCGTAGCGACAATCCCTTGCGGTTGTCGTCCTTCCACACGCCTCACAAGCCCGCGTAGCGACAATCCCTTGCGGTTGTCGTTTTTAGCCTACCTCGAAACGCGCACCTTTCCGAGGGGCCACCACGACAACCGCAAGGGATTGTCGCTACGCGGCGTTAAAACTCTATCTCAACAATATGTCTTAAAACTGGTAATGCAGCTTTCAACTGGACGACCTCGTCCGAGCTAAGCTGTGCCAGGCGGCGTTGTAGATTCGCGCGTCGGAACTGGTCATAGAGCTCTACCGCCCGCCGCCCGCGCTCGGTGGGCAATATCCAGACGACGCGCCAATCCTGCTCATCGCGTATTCGCTCGACCACTTCCTGTGCCAACAAGCGCTTGATCATCGCCGTCACTGTCGGCGGCGCGACGCCGAGCTGCTCCGCCAACTCCTGCATCGTGCAGCGCCGATGCTGTACCAGGACGCGCAGCAGCCGAACCTGCCCGCTCGTCGCCCGCAGCTCAGAGATATCCTGCCACTCCGGCGTCCCCTGCACCCTACTCTCAGCCTCGCCTGGTATCCCCGCACGCACCTGCCGCAACAAGCTCGTTACAGCATCAAGCAGCTCGTCTGCAATATCAAACTCGTTTGAAGCACTATCTTCTGCCATTACTCACTCAACATCTCAAAAGAAAATTTGAATGCACTTATGATTTTGCTTAGCCTTACAAATACTTAGACCGACTATTACTTAGCTAGTCTAAGTATAAAACAACTTTATCATCATAGTCAAATACAAACAGTCAAATCAAGAGAGGACAGTAATTTATATGCAATATAAGTTGCACTTTCCACGAATGAAAAAACCAAGCGATATATACCTGATTATTAAGTAAATATTAAGCTATTTTTATTCATTGTTAATAATAGATGTAACATAATTTTTCCATATAGAATAGCTACCTGGACTATTTTTTCTATAGGTATACTGTATATTGTAAGCTGCCTACACTGAGCCTTACACTCTTCTTAGGATATTCGTTGATGCTATCCTCCATCTCCGTGGATGCTTGTCTTCTCTGCCGCTCTACCCATGTTTGTTCTATCTACCCTTGATTATAGATGGATAAACGCGTGTTCTTGTACATGTTTCTGTTTTACTCGATCTTTTTATTTTGAATACAGAGAGGAACTCAATCCATGAGTGACCAGGAATCCTTTGCGGAGCAGATGGCTTCCGTCTTTGATCCTACTATTCAGCATGATCGTCGTACATTTTTGAAGCAGGCGGGCGCACTTGGCATTTCGGCGAGTGCTCTTTCGGCTTTCCTTGCAGCCTGTGGCGGCAGTAGCGCTGGCAGTACGTCCACTACAACGTCGTCTTCAAGCTCGACCAATCTGGCTGGCCCGATCGATATGCAGACGTTGATAACGAATGCGAAGAAAGAGGGGAAGCTGGAGGCGATTGGTATTCCGCCGGAGTGGGCGAATTATAAAGATATTCTTAGCGGCTATTCGTCGAAGTATGTAACAGTTCAGTATCAGGCTGAGGCTGAGTTTTCGTCGGCTCAGGAGCTTGAGGTCTTCAAAAATTCAAAGAAGCATGCACATGGCGATATCGGTGACGTGGGCTTTAAGTTCGGTCCGCAGGCGATTCAGCAGGGTCTGGTGACGCCATACAAGCATTCGAAGTGGGATGATATTCCAGATAATCTCAAAGATCCCAATGGCAATTGGAGCACGGAATATTGGGGTACGCAGGCATTTGTGATTAATACAGACATGGTGAAAAATCCGCCTACATCTTTTAAAGATCTGCTGAGCGGTAACTATAAGAATATGGTTGGCATCGATGGCGATCCGCGTCAGGCCAACGATGCTTTTATCGCGGTCTATTCGGCAGCGCTGGCAATGAGTGGGGGAATTGATGATATTCAGCCGGGCATTAAGTACTTCGCAGATCTGAAGAAGAAAGGCAATTTTACGGCGGCGCGCTCCAGTATCGCGAATATTACGAAGGGCGAGGTCGCGATTGCGGTGATGTGGGATTATCTGGGCCTGGGCTTCCGCGATCAGTTGAAGGGCAAGCCGAATCTGAAGGTGGTTATTCCATCCGATGGCTCGATTGCTGGCCCCTATGTCTCTATCATTAATAAGACTGCACCCAATCCTTATGCCGCCCGCTTATGGATCGAGTACATTTTCTCGGACGAGGGTCAGTTGAATTATCTGAAGGGCTATGCGCATCCAGCTCGCTACGATAAGCTGGTGGCTGCAAATAAAGTTCCGGCTGATCTCGCTGCAAAGCTGCCGGCCGCTGAGCAGTATAAGACGGTGAAGTTTGTGACTGATCCGGCGAAGCTTAATACGGCTGCGACTGCGCTTAATAACAATTGGCAGTCACAGGTACTTGGTCAATAAGGAAGTCTCTTCTATACATTTAATTTTTCTACGCATTTTGTGCCTTGCACAAAATGCGTAGAAAAATTAAATGTATAACATGTGTAGCTTATTCATCATTTTCATTTCTTACACAATTTTTAGGCGTTGCCTAAAAATTGTGTAAGAAATGAAAATGATGAATAAGCTACACAAGACATATGAGGAGTGAGATGAAAGTACCTCTTACTGCAAGTGATTCTGCCGCGCTTACTACAACGAAGAGCAAGCGTGTTCGCAGCATTCGTTGGAGCTATACGCTTACAAGCTGGCTCGGCCTGGTCCCTTTCCTGATCTTCTGCCTGCTCTTCGAGCTGCTGCCGACGCTTGTGATTATCCAGGGCAGCTTTGTGAACGATCAGAACGTTTTGACGCTAAATAACTATCAACATATTTTTTCGCAGGGTAGTACGCTGCGGGCCTTTCAGACGAGTATCTCGCTCTCGCTGGTGTCGGCGATTCTAAGTGGGCTGATCGGCTTTTTTGCGGCTTATGGCGTTTTTACATTGCGCAACAACTGGTTGCGCAATTTCTTGATTGGCTTTTCGAGTCTGACGGCCAACTTCGCGGGTGTGCCGCTGGCCTTTGCGTTTGTCTCGACGCTGGGTGTGACGGGCTTTGTGACGGTGCTGCTGCGCAATCTGTTGCACCTCGATCTGTACAATCTAGGCTTTAATCTGTACAATTTCTGGGGACTGGCGCTGGCCTACGTTTATTTTGAGCTGCCATTGATGATTCTGATAACGGTGCCGGCTCTAAACGCTCTCCGTCTGGAGTGGCGGGAGGCGGCAACGAATTTGGGCGCATCTTCTTTTACGTATTGGCAGCGGGTTGCGCTACCGATTCTATTGCCTTCACTCATTGCTGCGCTAACGCTACTCTTTGCAAATGCATTTGGCGCTTTTGCTACGGCATATGCGCTGGCACAGGGGAATATTAATCTGGTGCCGATCTTGATTAGCTTTGCGGTGGCCGGCAATGTAAGTATCGATGTTGGATTGGGGAATGCGCTGGCGGTGGGAATGGTGCTGGTGCTGGTGATTACAGTGTCGTTGTATATTTTTATGCTGCGCCGCGTGAGTATGTGGCAGGGAAGGTAGCTGAAAGACGATGCAGAATACGTTGAATTCTCGCAACCCCAACGCTCAATCGTTCCGCCCTGGATTGGACAAGCTGGTGCTGGCACTGGTGGCCTTGTATTTGATCGTGCCGCTCGCCGCTACCTTTGTCTTTGGCCTCTCCGATGGTGCTAGCTTTAATCTAAGCTCGTACGGGCAGATTTTTAGCGATGGTGACTTTTTGAGGACACTGCTCCTCTCTCTCCTGCTCGCTTGCCTCTCTACGCTTTTGACGGTGATATTAATCACGCCGACGCTCTACTGGCTGCAATTACGTCTTCCACAGGCCCGTCCTCTCTCAGAGTTTCTTTCTTTATTGCCCTTCGCCGTTCCACCTATCGTTCTTTCACTTGGCTATCTCGAAGTCTTCGGCGATTCGCATCCTTTGATCGATACGCTCTCGCTCGGCCTGGTGCCGCTGCTCAGCAATCCTCCATTCAATATTGTGAATACGCCGCAACTGCTGGTCTTTGCCTATGTGATCGTGGCGCTCCCTTTCAGCTATCGTCCCATCGATAATAGTCTACGCGCGCTGAATACTCGTGTGCTGGCCGAGGCGGCAGCGAGCCTGGGGAGCGGCTGGTGGCACACGTTTCTTCGTATTATTCTGCCCAACGTCTGGCCCGGAGTGATTAGCGCGGCTCTGCTGACGTTCTCTACGGCGATGGGCGAGTTCACCATCGCGGTCCTCTCCGGCGTCTATACATTTCCGGTCTATCTCAACCAGACCGGCCAGGGCAACGCTCACAAGGCGGCATCTCTCACCATCCTCAGCTTTATCATCACGCTCATCTGTGTCCTGGCAATCATCCTGCTAGTTCAGGGTCGACCGAGCAGGTCGGGTAGGCGAAACACTATTGAGGTCGCGACCGGCCGCTAAATCCTTGCGAAGGAGTATTTCATGACATTTCTTGAACTTGATTCTATCTCTAAACATTTTGGCCGCACCACCGCTGTTGATGACGTTTCTCTCGCCATCAACCGGGGGGAGTTTCTGACGCTGCTGGGACCGAGCGGCTGTGGCAAGACAACTATTCTGCGCATGGTCGCTGGCTTTGAGGTGCCCACTACTGGCAATATTTTGCTGGATGGCGAGACGATCACCAACCGTCCGGCCAACAAGCGTCCTATGGGGATGGTTTTTCAGTCGTACGCGCTCTTTCCGCATATGACGGCGGAGCAGAATATTGCTTTTGGTATGCAGATTCAGCGTAAGCCGCAGGACGCGATTCGACAGCGCTGCGCCGAGCTGCTGGAACTGGTCGGGCTGGGCGAGATGGGTCGCCGCTATCCTCATCAGCTTTCGGGTGGACAGCAGCAGCGTATTGCCCTGGCGCGGGCGCTGGCGGTTGAGCCGAAGGTTCTATTGCTGGACGAGCCTCTTTCGGCTCTGGATGTAAAAGTGCGTATTACGCTGCGCAATGAGATTCGCCGCATTCAGCAACAGCTCAAGATGACGGCTATCTATGTGACGCACGATCAGGAGGAGGCGCTGTCGCTCTCTGATCGCATTGCGGTGATGGCGAAGGGGCGCATAGAGCAGCTTGATCAGCCGGAAAAAATCTACAGCGAGCCAAAAACGGCCTTCGCAGCTACCTTTGTCGGCAACAGCAATCAGTTTCGCGGGACACTCGAATCGACTGCTGATGGACTTTGCCATGTGAATGGTCAAAACTTCCATGTTCTTCCGCAGCCGCAGCTACGCAACGGCGCGTCTGTACTCATTGTTGTCCGTCCGGAAGATATTGTGCTCCAGCTCGATGAATCTGCGCACGACAACTACAATATACTCGCGGGCAGCATCGAACTGCGAACGTTTCTCGGTCCCTTCACTCGCCTGCAAGTCCGTGTCCAGCGAGATTCGGGCAGCACGCTCGTCACTGCGGATTTACCCAATCAGCAGGCGCGCAGCTATGACTTAGGGCAGCATATCGCGCTCTCGTTTCCCCCCTCCGCCTGCAAAGTCCTCCCCCTCGACGCCGCCGACGCCGAGCTTATACACGTCGCTACCGCAGAAGTCGTTTAATTCCTCATCATCATTAGATGTCGTCAGTATAATGAGAAGTGTAGGCAGGTGAGCGCTCTTTATGATACCCCCAAGTCATTAAGAAAATTTTCCAGTCATCCGCCTACTCTCTCTTCTTTCCCCCCTCTTTTCACCCACCCCCAAAAACTCGCGCATTTCTCGCTTGACTCTCTCGCTACGGAAGACAGTATGCTTCCCTCAGTGGACAGGACAACAATCCAAAGTCAAAAATAAACAAGGACTATACTGACAGGAGTTACACTGCTATGAACACTTCACCTACAAAAACAATCGCGTTTTTACTTATCGCCGAAGTACTGCTTTTCGTCATAATGGAAGTTGTAGGGAATATAAACGGTTTTGCGCCGGGGGTCGATAGACCTCTCGATCAATATCTACCGGCTGTAGCCCAAAATCATTCTGGCCTGATAATCGTCTTTCTTGCCTACGTCTTCTCTGGAGTAGTCTTGATTCCAATCGCCTTGCTACTGCCCAGGCTTTTCTCGGAGCAGGATGCCTCACTTCAACGCGTCGGTATGGCTTTCGGTGTGGTCTCCGCTACTCTGCGTATCATTTCGGTCTCGCGTTACCTTTTCTTCGTCCCTTTCCTGGCCGATACCTATGTGAGCAATCCAAGCAGCCATAGCGCCGTCATCTTTGCCTATCAGGCTAACGATGCCTTCGCGGGCTCAGGGCTGGGAGAGTACCTGGGTGATGGGCTCTTTCTCTGCCTCTGGCTATGCATAATAGTCTTCTCTATTCTCCGCACCCGCCGCTTGCCCGCGTGGACTGGGTGGACTGGTGCATTCGTTGCCCTTCTGCTTGCATGCGTCGTAATCTTTGGCTTCTTCCCTGCTGCCGCTCTCCTGACACCACTCAGCCTGGCCGCACTCATAGTCTGGTTTATTGCGCTGTTCATTGTCCTTCTACGCCTCCCAGATCAAAGTCGCTTCCGAAATCTTGCAAATAGACGGGTACAGAGTGAGTCAATCATATAAGTAGTGCGTTCTTTCAATGTCGATAAACCTAGTTCATGTACAGTACACGATAGCTACAAGCTATTCATTAGAGAAAAGAGGAATTTATCATGACACAATCATCTGCACTTCATGTCGTTCTTGGTGGTGCCGGCGGCGTCGGTCGTTCCCTTGTACAGTTACTTGCGGCTCAGGGCAAGCGCGTCCGGGCGGTGAATCGCAGCGGCAGCATTGACGGCGTTGGCGCGAATGTAGAGCTGATGGCGGCGGATCTGTTGCAAAAAGAGCGTGCGCTTGCAGCATGCCAGGACGCGGCTGTGATCTATCATTGCGCGGGCGTGCCCTACGAACGCTGGGCACAAGATCTGCCGATCATTATGGACAACGTCCTTGCCGCAGCGCAAGCCACCGGCGCGGTCCTGGTCTACGCGGACAACTGTTATATGTACGCGCCAACATCGCAACCCATGACTGAATCCATGCCCTACGCACCCGGAACAAAGAAGGGCCGGGTCCGTAAAGTTCTGGCGGAAAAGGCTCTGGCGGTGCATCAGCAGGGCACGGCGCGGGTAACCATTGGACGTGCCACTACCTTTTATGGACCCAACGTAACTGTATCGACGATGGGCGATCAATTCTTCCCCGCTCTGATTGCGGGCAAGAGCGTCAACTGGTTTGGTCCCTTAGATCTGCCCCATGCGATGACGTTCGTGGACGATTTTGCCAACGGTTTGCTAACCCTGGGCACGCACGAGAATGCTCTTGGACAAGCCTGGCACATTCCTGCCGCCGAGCCGCTTACGGGGCGGAAGTACATCAACCTGGCAAGCGAAATGGCTGGTGTGACCAGCAAGTCCACAATCGCTCCCAAACCGATCTTACAAGCGCTTGGAATCTTTAACCCGACGGTCCGCGAATTTGTAGAAATGCTCTACGAGTACAAAGAACCATACCTCATCGACGGCAGCAAATATCACGCCTCATTCGGTGGCACGCCAACTCCACATCATGATGCACTACAACAAACCGTCGCCTGGTACAAACGAATAGCAGCTTCTCCGCTAGCTGCTGCACGCTAAAACTCTCAAAAGGGAATGCCAGACTTCTGGCATCCCTGAATCAACGTTCGTGCGACCTACACACATTTTGCTTTGCTCATCAAACAATTTAGATTGAAAAAATATATCAGATATGGTATATTGCGAACAATGGTGGAGGGTGTGATGAGTGATGAGCAACTAGAGTATAAAAGACAGTGGCGTGACTATCAAACAGAGGGTGGCGCGCGTCCCATAAAAGATTTCCTTCTTGCTTTACCAGATGAGGATCGAGCCGCAATTCTTGAGGAGATGGAATATGTGCGTGAACATGGTAGATCTGTAGCACGCCACCTATACAAAGACATCTATGAAGTACGTGTTATTCACAATATGAAGGCTTATCGTATCCTTTTTGCTTGTGAAGGTCGTTTCAATCACGTCCTTCTCTCTTTAGAAGGATTTCAGAAAAAGACACAACAAACACCTAGAGCGAGCATTAAAGTTGCAGAACAGAGACTTGCAGATTGGCGGCGACGAGGAAGAGCGAAGCGAACAGAGCGAGAAAATTAAAGGAGAAACAGAATGGAGCAAGATTTTCTTGACGAGATGATCGAAGAATCGACGAAGAGGAACCCAGAATTTCTCTCTTTAATAGAAGAGGCACGCCAACGACGCGCACTCCTCAATGCTCTTACAGATATTCGGAGTCGAGCTCAAATTTCGCAGAACACGATAGCCAAACGAATAAAAACGTCGCAGCCTGCAATCGCTCGCTTAGAGGCTGGTACCGTCGATCCTCGTTTATCAACTATACAACGTTATGCGGCCAGCGTAGGTAAGCGCATAGAGTGGAGGCTTGTTGATGTTGAATAGAGCTATAATGTTCTCTCTCAAACAATACGCATCATAACTTTTATTGCTGAAGAGGATAAATATATGTTACGCATAGGTGACTTTTCGCAGCTCGCTCAGGTTTCTATTCGCACGCTGCGCCACTATGATGAGCTTGGACTTCTAAAGCCAGCTCATATTGATCGCTTCACCGATTATCGCTACTACGCTATTGAGCAGCTCCCTCGTCTCAACCGCATTCTCGCGCTTAAAGATCTTGGCTTCTCGCTGGAGCAGATCAAGCGTGTTCTCGACGATGATCTATCCATAGAGCAACTTCAGGGCATGCTGCTCCTCAAACAGGCCGAGATTGCCCAGCAGATGCAGGCCGAGCAGGAGCAGTTGATGCGCGTGGCCGACCGCCTCAAACGGATCGAGCAAGAGGGTGCTCCATCTCAATACGATGTGGTTGTGAAGCATACTCAGGCCCAAACAATCCTTTCAAAGCGCACAATCGTTCCAACTATTGCCGCTATGAAAGAGTACCGTTGTGGCATGCTAGATGATGTCTACACCTGGCTCGACCAACATACTCTCTCGCCCGCCCCACCCGAACTCGTCCTCTATCACACACGTGAATACCGCGAATACGATGTAGATGTGGAAATGGCTATAGGAATTGTAAACTCTTCACGTTCTTCTCTGCTTCCCTCAGCACAGCAACGCATAACTCTGTATGAGTTGCCCGCGATGCCAGAGGTGGCGAGCGTGGTTCATCACGGCAGCCTTTATGATGTGGGGCAGGCGATGGTCGCGCTCTTCACCTGGATGGAGGCCAACGACTACCAGAGCTCCGATGCCTACCGCGAACTCCACCTCTTCGGTCGCGAAGATGATCACGATGTCGATCTCTGCAATATCGTGCTCGAAATGCAAGTCCCGATCGAGAAGCGCCGCTAGCATGCAGCAGAGAACACTTTTGAGCTGGATAGAGATTATCTTCCTTTGCCTTCTGCCTCCAAAAATTGTAATCTAGATACGTATACATTTTGTATCTACCTTGAGGAGGTATGTATGGCGAATCCGGAGCATCTGGCCTTGTTGCAGAAGGGCGTTGAGGAGTGGAATCAGTGGCGACAGGACCATCACGATATCTGGCCCGATCTTAAGAATGCTCAATTGCAGAATGCTCAGCTGAAGATGGTTGATCTGAGCCGGGCTGATCTGCGCGAGGCGGATCTGACGGGGGCGAATCTTGAGGGGGCGGTTTTGAATCGCGCCGATTTCCAGGCCGCTGTGCTTACAAAGGCCAGCTTGAATAGCGCTGATTGTAAGCACACGATCTTCCGTGGCGCGATTCTGAGTGACGCCGATCTCCGCTTCGCCATGCTCACCGATGCCGACCTGACCGATACCGATCTTTACGGCATCCTCCTCACAGGCGCGGAGCTGACGCGCACATCATTTACAAACGCCAATTTCACAAATGCCTATCTCCACGATGTCGATTTTAGCCAGGCTGACACAAAGGGCGCGCTCTTCCACAACGCCTATTTCACCGATCCAGGCCCGCATCCTTCGTCTCATCCAGACGAGTAGATTTATTTGCCACACAGTACAGTTAGCACCGCTTCAGCCACTTCACATAACGGGTGGCCCGCGTAGCGACAAGGGGTGGAGATGGGGATGGTTGGGCCCTTGTGGTTGTCGTTGGTGGCCTTCCTCCAAGCGCCCACCTTGCTGACTTCCACCCCTGCAAAAACTGCTGGCATGCAAGGAATTGTTGCGACGCGGGCCTCTTGAGCGGAGGACGACAACCGCAAGGGCCCCGCCGCCCCCTTCCCCAACCCCTTGTCGCTACGTGGGCGATCCTCTCTTTTCCCATTAGATGTAACGCGACTGAACAGCACCTTCTTTTACAGCTTCGTTCGACACTCCTCGGTGAATATTTACGATAATCTACATATTGTATATACATTTCTATATGTCTCTCTTCTCCCGCTCCTATCTTGTATGCTATCATCTTTCTCTCAAAATAACTTAGTACTTTTATCCCTCTTGCTCTCTCTTCTTCTATAGGATATAATCGATATGTACGTAGTGGATGTTGTAACAGAAGACTGGCTTCTATTTATTTCGCGTGAGGGGTTGGCAAGTGGAGAAGTGGTTGTATTCTTCTTTCTCTCTTCTTAAGCAGCTTCTTCGCGTCCTATTGGCTTTGATTCTGCTGCTGGCTATTCTTCTTGGGACTGGCCTTGCTCAGAAGAGGCTTTCTCCTTCGCCCCATCCTCACCCTTCCATCACATCAGCAGATTTTGTGCGACGAGTGGATTCTTCGCTGGTTCTTCATGGAAGCACATTCCGCTTTTCAGGTGCGAATCTATACTGGCTTGGGCTGATGGAGACGGGGCAAGGTGTTGGTTATCCCAGTTATTTTGAGGTTGAGGATGCTCTTGCGACTGCGCAAGCTATGGGGGCGACGGTGATTCGCAGTCATACGCTGGGTATCTCGACTGGCTGCCCCTTATGCCTGGAGCCGGGACGGGGAAGGTTCAATCAGGTTGCGTTTCAGCATGCCGATTTCGCGATTCAGGCGGCCGAGGCTTCTCATTTGAAGTTGATCATTCCTCTGGTGGACAACTGGCGCTATTATCATGGTGGCAAGCATACGTTTACCCATTGGCTCGGCATTCCTAACGAGGATATGTTCTACTATGATCCAACCGCTATTGCTGACTTCCAACGCTATGTGAGTACTCTGCTCAATCATGTCAATGTTTATACGGGAGTTGCCTACAAAAATGATCCGACTATTCTCGCCTGGGAGTTGGGCAATGAGTTGCGCGCGCCCTTGAGTTGGGAGCGGACGATGGCTGATTATATTAGAGGCATCGATGGCAATCATCTTATTGCTAGTGGTAGCTATAACTGGCAGGATAGAAAGACGGTCTTTGCTCACGAGCTTATGCTTCCGTCGATCGATATCTATACAGGTCACTACTATCCGCCCTCTATAGCCGATCTACAGGCGCAGGCAATCCTGGCACAGAGGGCGCAAAAGGTGTTTATCGCTGAAGAATATGATTGGAATACGAGCAGTGGTGATTCGTTGAACAGCTTTTTGTCGGCGATTGAGCAAAGTAATATCGCTGGCGATCTCTACTGGTCGCTCTTTCCGCACAACGATACGCATGGCTATATACAGCAGAGTGAGCATTTCACGCTGCATTATCCAGGTAATACGCCCGATATTCAAGCCCGTGTGAGCATGCTGCGCGACCACGCTTATACTATACGTGGCCTTGCGGTGCCAACTGAGGATATTCTAGATCGGCCGATCATTACTTCTATACAGCAGAATAAAATCTTCTGGCGCGGAGTTGACGGTGCCTATACATACACTATCGAACGCTCTCGCCGCAGCTCCGAAGGACCCTGGACTATTCTCTGCGATCGCTGCGCCACCGACAATGATGCTCCCTGGACCGATACTTCGCAGCCTTCTGGCCAACTATGGTACCGCATAAAAGCCTCGACCTCTTCTGGCGTCTACGGCCCATACTCGTACATCTACGAGGTATCTACATAGCTCTCTCCCTTCTCCACAGAGCTATGCAACTGTGTGGCTCCTCTGGAAGTTTTTACTCCAGGATAGCACGGAAGACGATTATATAACTGAAGTTGGACCCATCAACCTGGTAGGCATAACAGCCAGGAGCTTGTAAGCGGGTGTAGCTCGTTCGGTTCGGCCAGGGGCCACCGCCAGTTGTAGTATCGAGTACCAATTGAGATTCAAGACCTTGATCAAAACGAATTTCATGTGTACCATCTATTTGATGACCACGTATGAGAACAAGTCCTTGATAGTGTGGATCGACGAACCAGAGTACCTTTTGTCCTCCCCACCCTTGATTTTCAGATACTCCATTGCCAAAGCGTTTGGCATCGATATAATAAAGAACTGCCTGTGCTTCTAACTTTTCTTGCCCAATAGTAGCATAAGCAGGCCCTTCTCCTTGTGCTATTCCAAAACTGGAAGTTACTTTCTTCAAAGGCGTCGTCGGGCATGTCGCGCCTACCGCAATAGAAGGGAAATGAAGAGGACGCTGTTGTAAATTTTGTACGTTAGAATCAGTAGGCGTTCTTGCTTGCACAGAAGTAATTACTGATCGGGATGTAAGCTGAACAGGCTGATTTTGCATGCAGGCAGTAGTTAGACATAGAAGTGTAACAACTACCACACATTGCACTATAGCTCGTTTTATCATTACAGACTTTTACCTCCTCGTTCTGTAAACTTGTTTTCTGATAATATATTACCATCAGGTACAACCAGATGCATGTTGATGAAGGATGATGTTCACCGATCGATACACTTCCGCTGGCCTATCCAACCGGTATAATCGCGCTTGCACATTTACTGTCTCCTCATGCACACTCGCGGGCAGTTCTAGCGTTCGTTCTACCTGCTCACCTGCTCTCAAGACGCCTGGAAATTGCGTTGATATCGGTACGTCGTTTGCCCCCGCCGAAACGCTGTATGCTATCTGTCCCGGCTCAAAACTATGCATTCCCAACTTCACGGCGCAGGCGTTTCCTTCTGCGGGCACCATCCAGAACTGGGTAAATCCCTCGTGTGGCTGCTGTGCCATCCCTTCTCCTGCGTACAGGAGCGCAAAAACTATGCCGCCCAGGGCCAGGACAAATAAGCAATATTCGTAGATATTTAACATCTCTATCTTTATTTCGCTGCCCACTACCCCTCCTCTCCGCACCACGACTACGATAACTTCCGCTATTGTAATCAAGCTCAAGCAGATGACCCACGATACACTTTGTAGGCCGACCGTCAGGATATTTAAGAGGAGCCCACTGATAATGACGATGACGATACTCAGGCCGAGGGTCAGGAGCAGGCGATGCGAGGGGGCTATCTTGCGCCAGTAGAAGAGCAGTTCGGTCAGCAGATAGCCGGGCAGGACAAAGATGAGCGGCAGGGCGAGGACTATTCTGAGCCAGGAGGGCAGGGCAATGGGTATCAGCACACACAGAATGCTTGCAGTGCTGATTGCCAGGGCAATGCTTAGATCAATATTTTTGAGCCGCATCGGTGATCTCCCCCATATCGTAGATGATGATGTTTCCACCATCGTAGAGTGTCTCTATTCCATGCAATGTTCGGAATTTTTCAAAGGCTTGTCTGTCTATTGGCTTGAGGTGCTGATAAGCTCCGGCCTCCGACTGCTCGTAATAGAAGCCGAGCAGGGGCCGCGCGCGGGTGAGTCGCATGTCAACGACGAGATAGCGGATATGGGCTTTCTGCAAGAGGGCCAGGTCGTTGCTCCCAAAGTTTTGATCTAGAAAGAGAGGTGATATGTCCAGCTTTGTGTTGAGTGCTGAGACTATATATTGCTGCCCATAGACGGCCTGAAGTATCTGATTGATCCGGTCGCCGGCTACTCTACTATTGGGAGACAGATGCTGCCGCGTCCATTGGGCGCTCTCGATGCCTTGCGCTTCGATCGAGTGTCCATCGGCTATGACTTCATATGGACCTGGAAAGACCGCCAGTTGGGGACCCGCGCCGAGTATGACGCCGCCGCACATCAGGACAGTGAGCACGAGGGTGATCAGGGTTAGCTGCGGCCAGCGAAAGCGCCGTAAAGGCCAGAAGTGAATGAGGAAGAGAGCGAGGACATAGGAGAGGGGAAGGAAGAGGAAGGCCGCCGCCCGGTCGGTAAACTCTGAGCCAGTGTTGGTGAAGCGAAAGACCTGAATAAAAGGGTAGAGAAAGGCGATGATCCCAAAGGCTGTGATAAGTGCGTTGCCGCGCTGCCGCCACAGACAGAGAAGTCCAAACGGTAAGCCCGCCAGGACAAGAAAGAAGGACGAAATAGTGAGAGCGCGCTGCCACACCGGAGTCGGATGGTCATTGTAGCTGGTGAAGAGCTGACGTGCTCCTCCACCTCCCGCTAGAATATGCCCAAACTCTGTCACGGTGCTCGCCGCGAACGAAAAAAGATAGTCTATAATCGGATTCCCCGATCGAAAGATACAGAGCAGCGCCACGCCAACAGCAAAGAGGACGGTGTTGACCAGCCCCGCTCTGTAGACCGGCGCAAGGCGCATCCAGACATAGATCAGAGCCCAGAGCGCGAGTACGCTGTCCAGAAAGTAGCTTGTAATATGATGAGTGAAGGCCAGCGCAACAATAATAAACCAGGCAATTCCCGTTATTCTGATCAGGTCTATCTTCAGATTCTTTAACGCTTCTACGCTCAATGCCGAAGCCTCGTTGCGCAGTAGAAGCCTTTTGAGATCTTTTAAACGGATCACAAGCATCTGATATGGAACAAGGACGACGAGTATTAAAATGGTTAAGGGAAAAGCGAGCGATTCGTAGCTGAACTCGGCGTCGAACATAAGAAAATGAGGATTGGTTATATAGAGTATCGTTGCGATGCTCGCCGCACGGTGCGATTTCAGTAGTTGCTCATATAATAAAAAGAGGGCGATCATCATAATGAAGCGCGCTATCCCTATGATGATCGTGCCAGCGTAAAATGTATCTAAACCGCTCAAAGTGCTGAGAGCATTCGTGACAATTTCTAGTCCTGGATAATAAGCACTTACTGGCAGGATTGAATTTTCACTATACAAATGCTGACTACTGAGAATATCGTTTGCGGTTCGCATATGTAGAGATTCATCGAACAGTGAAAAATACAGTGGACTTGTTAATACTTTTACGAGATAGCAGCTTATGCCAAGCAGGCAGAGAAGGTAGATGCGTTCGTTGCGGCTGGTGTTGGGCAGGAGTAGCATTACGACAACGGGAACAAAGAGCAGCAAAAGGCCGAGAAAGAGCCAGAAGCTTGGATCTGCGCCCGTCTGCCGCGTCTGTGTAAAACCGTATGCAACACAGAGCAAGCCTAATGTATTGATGAGTGTGATAATGAGACACCAGCGCAGCGTATTGCGCTGACCTTTTTCTGGCACCTGCTGAGAATACGCCTCTGGTGCAGGATCATTCGTACGCTCCTGCACCAGAGCAATAACGCGTTGGAGAGGCCCTGGTAGCCTTTTGCTTATTTGTTTATAGAAGAGCATCATCATTTCGCTAACAATTCTTCGTAAACCTTCTCTATACTTGGTACTATTGCACTGGCATAGAATTTTTCGACCCGCTTTTTTGCCATCGCACCCATATACTCTCTCCTCCCCGGATCATCCAGCAATGTCTGGATCGCCTCTCTGAGTGCTCTTACATCGCCTGGTGGAACGAGAAAGCCCGTTTCGCCATCGACGACAATGTCGGTCAGGCCGCCGATGCGCGAACCTACGACCGGCCGGCCCATTGCCATCGCCTCTATCGCGACCGTGGGACATGCATCTGCGCAGACAGAGGGTACGAGGGCGATGCTGCAGCGGCGCATAGCGCTCATGACGGCCTGATGCGGCCAGCTCTGTAAATGGAGGCTATTCGTTGGCGCGCTTACGGTGAGATCTGATCCCATCTTGCCGATGAGGACGAGTGGTGCCGCCCCCGCGACGCCCGCATAAGCCTGAAAGAGCACATCTATCCCTTTGTCCCTCCGTACATCGCCGACGAAAAGCGAGTACTCTTGCTGCGGCAACTGGCCCAGGTGGAGATCAGTATCATCGTAGAGCGTGCTTATGTTCGATGGTACGAAATTATTTATGACTTGATATGGCGCACCATGCTTCTCAAGCTGCGTGAACTCGGCCACTGCGCGGCTGACGGGCAGAAACATGTCCACCGCCCTGCGCTCCGCCATGCTTGAGAGCGTGTTCAAAAAGATTGTTGGGATACCTTTGGCGTTCCCGTATTGCTTCGGTGCGCATTGCATGCATTTAGAGAGGGTGGGTCCTGTACACTGCTCTACGTTTTGATACATCAGCCGCTTTGTCGCACATATCATGCTGTAATCGTGTAGTGAGACGACAAATTTCGCATTATGCATCATCTTCAGTAGAGTATACGAGTGCAGTATCCAGTTGTGCGCGTGAACAATCTGTGTTCGCTCGCTCTTGAGGATGCGGTCCAGCGATAGCATCATTTCAGGATCTGGAAAGGGTGGGGAGTATTGCCTGCCCTGCTCACTAAAGACTGCACTTGCCCGCTGCATCGAGCTGCGGATACGGTGAATCCGCACTCCCTGCTCAATCTCTATCTCAGGATTTCCTTCATGCCGCGTGGTTGCCACCGATACATCGTGTCCACGCTCGGCCAGTGCGACACTCAGATTGCGTACATGCCGCTCCTCTCCCCCTATCAATGGTGGATAAAATTGTGCCAGCATTAAGATGCGCATGCATTCCTCCTGACCGCTTCTTGCCCTACAACTTCTTGATAGAGTGCCAATACCTGCCGTGTGCAGTCGTCCCAAGTGGGAATGTGCAGATGTGCTGGCGGAAGAATTGGATTCTCAATCTGCTGGCAGACGGCCTGCGCTATCTCTTCGGGGGTACTATCCAGCTCGACGGCGCGTGCCAACCCTTGCTCGGCGAGCTCTTTTAGGCCGGAGTTGTTTGCGACGAGTACAGGACGCTGCAAGGCCACCGCTTCCATTACCGCCACTGGATGCGCCTCATACTCGCTGAGCAGCGTGACAAGTGAGGCTTGTGCAAGCGTCTCCGCCATCAACAAGCGGTCCTGTGCCGGCACAGGTCGGATCTCCATCCACTCGCTTACACCCACGCGCTGCCCAAGCTCTCGCAATGCCGCCTCGTACGGTCCCCCTCCAACAATGCGTAGCCGCGCCTCGGGATAACGCTGACGTATTTTGGGTAGGGCCGTTATAAGGTGCTGATGTCCCTTATATTTCTCCAGTCTTCCAACCGACATAATCAGCTTTTCGCCATTCTGGAGAGGTGCAGGTGGCTCGATCTGTGGCAGTGTCGAGCCGTTGGACACAACGACGAACTGCTGCGAGGGCAACTTCAGGACCTGTTGAAAGTAGTCCGCCTCGAAGCGCGATACGCCGATGAGCTTGCGGGCGGAGGCGTACAACTGGCGCTGTAACTGCCATTGCTGAGTGCGGATGCTGCTGCGTATAGAGGATGAGTGGCCTCCGGTGTGAAAGGTGAGTATATAGGGTACATGCGCCATACGCGCCGCTATCATGGCCAGCGGAGGGACGAGGGTATGGCATCCCTGGCAATGTACAAGATCCCAGGCTTTGTTATGAATAACTGCGTACATCTCTGGTGCCAGGTAGTAATCTCGCTGACTAGGCCACGCGGGGACGCGAATGACATGCATGCCTTCAATCACTTCGTTGTTGGCAAGCATAGTCTCGTCCCCTTCCAGCCGCGTCGTAAGAATCGTGACGTTCACGCCCGCCCGCACCAGCCTCCTCCCCACCTCATGCACATGCGTCTCTATCCCTCCCATCACCGGGAAGTATCGTGCCGTAACCATCAATACATTCATTTTTCAACCACCTCACATCTTTCAATCATCACATCCAATGCATAAACTTTTATTCATTTCCCACCCGCGCCACCGAGTGGGGAAAGATGAACCATCATTTTGTCCCCCTTGAGAAATGGGCAAGCTTAAAACGGGTGTCGGGCACGAAGGGATAGCGCCGTGGCGGCTTGTTTACACTGGGGCTGCGGGCGTGCCTGAACGGTAGGTAGGGCGGTCGTACCTTGCCCAGTGGGCTGGTGTCGTAGTCGGGCAGGATAATGTTTACCGAGGCATACGGGTTGATGCCATAGCTCGAGTGTGGTAGGGCGACGGGCAGAGAGATTGTGTCCAGGACCCACAGAGCATTGACCTCTGCTTCATCACTAACACGTAGCTCTTTGGACGCTTGAGATGACCAGACGGCGGCGTAGACGGTAGGCAGCATACACAGAGCCTCTATATACACGGCGGCTACCCAGCCGATGCTCAGGCCCTCTAGCCCATAGTAATTCGCACCCACCACTGCTGCGCCAAGCTCCAGTATGCCGCCGGGTATCATGGCGAATAGCGCGCGCCCGATATGATCCTGAATACGACAAATGGAAATATAGTGGTTCTTGATTGTTAAGGCAAAGGCGGCCAGGACCAGAATGCGCAGCGTGGTGGCCGCCTGTAGAGCATAGGAACCTCCAAATGCGGTAAGCAGGATTGGTGCAGTAAATTGTAGGAAGCTGATGGCGAGCGTGCTGATGACGCAGGAGAGCATGATCGTACTGCGCGCCTTCTGTGCCAGTGTCGTTTGCTGCGCAGCGTTCATAGCATGCAGAACGGTGGTGAGCGAGGTGGGGATGAGAAAGACAAAGCTTGCAAGCATCCACGCGACGTAAAACCACGCGTTCATTCTAGCCGAGAGGAGCCATGTCACGAGCACGGGTAGCGCCAGGGCGGGAAAAGCCAGGGTGAGATTGAGGAGATGATGCTGAAATGCTGCCCCTCCTAAATTAAGCAGCAGACTCCAGCGCGGCAAGCACTTGCGTCCGAAACTTTTACTCTTGACGACAAAGCAGAAGTAGAGGGCGAGAAGCGAGAGGCCGTTCGCGCCAGTCCAGGTGAGCGAAATGGATAGCGCCATCCTTTGCGCAAACCATGCGCTTACTACAAATAGTAGAACAAGCTTGGCGACCGCAAACAGTGTATTACGCCAGAGCTGCCAGCTTCCGCGCAGGAGCCCAATCAATGCTTGATCGAGAACGAGTGTAATGGAGGTAAGGCTGACACCACAGCCGAATGCCAGGACGTCTGTATTATTTGTAGCAAGCACCTCAAATTGTGATGAGAAACGTGCAGCAATAAATGCGAACAACATACCGACAATCAGGCCCACTCCGCCCACTACTAATAGTGCAGTGGTCAGGAGTGAGCCTGCTTGCTCCGGCCGGCGCGGGAGCTCAGTTATGAGTAATGTTCCCATACCCAGAATGCAAAAACTTCCAAGCAACATCATGGCTGAAATGGATGCCGAGCCAACGCCGACAGCTTCAGGTGGAAACCAGCGGGCGGCTACCCACCAGTAGGCAAAACCCAGTCCCGATGTCACCACAGTGGTTCCAATCAACGATCCAGTGTTGATAAGCATAATCGAGTTTGCTCGTATCCAATAGAGTAGTTTTGTCATTTTTTTATTCTTAGATCTTATACGGAAACCAACGCCGCTTCTCTTCCTAATACGCAAACCAACGAACACTGTTCTAGCTCCGCTCAAGTTTGCGCAAGGAATTGCTCGCGGCTAGTGCTCCGCACTTAGGTTTCCGAAAGGAGTTAATTGGATATACATATAGACTTTTTGCTCTAAAATGACGTGTATCAGAACCCTATCCTCTCGTGCTGGCCTGAAAACCTCTAAGCACAACACTAGTATTTTTCGCCATAGCGATCATGCTCAGCCCAACAATGTAGCCATAAGCGGTGAACAGAAGCCCTACGACAATCACACCTGCACGTACTATCCCTACAACTTCATGCCGAGCGAATGTATCGGCCAGCCCGCGCAAAACTCCTTGCGGTAAAGTGCGGCAGGTGTAACTCCGCTCGGAGGCCAGTCCATCTTTGCCACCCACAAGCTTTACCACGACAGCTTTGGACAATCCTTCGTCGTAGCAGCGCGTACAGAAATACTTCCATTTGGTGCGGTTGACCGGTACTCGGTGCAGGACAATCGCTTGTGGTACAAAGAGAAAGTAGCCCTGGGGATACTGCTGGCGCGCACGAATGGCCAGCTCTGTCTCTTCACATCCGGTTGGACGTGCTCCTACCCTACCGGTATCGTTGCGAAAGCCATCAATAGCGTGAAATACATCTTTTCTTATCGCCATATTGGCAGCTATTGGATTGCGTATTCGGGATGCTTTTTGCTGCATCTCTCCAAGATATGAACATCCAAACACCCAGTAGAACTCTTCTGGAAACCAGTCAGGCTTCTTCTCCGGCCAGAGCGGCGTCAACTGTCCTCCAACGCCAAGTACAAGCGGATCTTGAAATGGTGCACAAAGCTTCTCTAGCCAGTCTGGCGTCGCGATTGCATCGTCATCTAGATACGCAATGAGCTCGCTCGTTACTAATGAACAGCCTGTATTTCTCGCGCCCGCCGTCCCCCTCATATCGCTATTCTCGACCACAATGATCCGCGGGAAGCGTTCCTTGACTCGCTGTAACAATCGCGGATTATGGTCAATGACAACGATTATTTCTGCGGCTGGCCGTGTCTGCTTGCCGACTGATTCCAGCGCGTCCACGATATTTTCATATCGCTCCTCCGTATAGCCGCAGATCACAACCGATATGTTTTCTCTCAACTCTTCACCCTCTCTTTCCCGATCCCACATACCTATCGATAGAGATGGGCCGTACAACTTCTCCACGCTGAGCAGTGCGCTCTTGAATGATGGTTTTTAGGACACGCCAGCCATCTCGAAACGTGTTGAGATTGCTCTCTCCATGAATGCGTTTGTGCTCATAGCTAGGAATCTCCAGCATACGTAGTCGTGCCTTGTGCATACGTAGATTGAGGAGCGTCTCAACCTCAAATCCGTCGCAATCAATCGCGACGTGGTTGAGACAGTGCTGCCAGAAGGCGTTGTACCCGTAGCATAAATCGCTGAATGTGGTCGTGAACAATACATTGACTGCACTGCTTAATAGATAGTTTCCCATCCGCCTTATGAGTGTGATGTCGTCACTGCCTCCACCACGTATGAAACGCGAACCCTTGGCCATGTCGTATCCCTGGATCAGCGCCTCTACAAACCTCGGAATCTCTCGCGGGTCCGCCGAGCCGTCCGCGTCCAGCATGACGATAATGTCTCCAGTGCAGGCCGCAAAACCCACTCGCAACGCGTCCCCCTTGCCCTTCCCGGTCTGCTCGATAATTCGGATACCAGGATAGAGCTGACGCGCGACGTGTATAGTGTCGTCCTTCGAATGCCCATCCACCAGGATCACTTCCGTGACTACCGATGGAATGCGCGGGAGTACATGATACAGGTTTAACGCTTCATTCCTTGCCGGAATGACGACACTTATCGGTGGATAGTGCCGGCTCTCAAGCGTGGCCGCGTACGCAGAAGAATAATGTTGTTTCGCTTCCATAAAATTTACCACTCTACACACCTACCTACTATGGCTATGATCCTCCCAGCTTCCTTGCGTCCACCCGGATGACCCCATACCTTCCGTCCTACACCAAATTAAATCAGCTTAGCATGAAATATAGTTACTTTATCTTCCCCTATAGAAAGGCTTTTATCTGCCCCATGACTTCCTAATAACCTTTACACTCTCCATTATAATTTAAAACGAATTTAAGTCAACTCTTTTTAATTACAATATTTTCATTTTTCATATATTTATATGCATCAATACAGAATTACGTCTCTTTATTTATTTATTTCTCTTTTTTGTCTACTTTTTATGCAAAGCATAAAAAGTAGACAAAAAAGAGAAATAAATAAATAAAGAGACGCATAGAGAGGTCTCTACGCGTCCTTTTTCGGAAAGAGATGAAAGGTTATTCTTGCTTGCTGCTCTGGTCGATGGTGTCAAACTCTTCTTGAGTAAGCTTGAGAATAGCACCCTGGACGTTCTCTTCAAGGTGCTTAACGGTGGAGGTGCCCGGAATGGGGAGCATGGTGCGAGAGCGCTGCAGGAGCCAGGCAAGGGCGATCTGGCTGGGCTGGGCGTTATGCTGTTTGGCGATCTGCTTGAGCTCGTCACTGGCTTGCGAGATATTTTCTAGTGGGCTCCAGGGGATGAAGCCGATGCCTTGCTGGGCACAGATGTCGATCATTTCTTCAGATTGCTGGCCGTTCATGCGCTCCGATTGCCGTTTGCTCAGGTTGTAGTGATTCTGGACGGTGATGATGGGGACGATCTTCTGTGCTCGCCCTAGCTCTTCTACAGTGATGTTTGAGAGGCCGACGTGGCGTATTTTGCCCTCTTCTCTCATCCTGGCTACCTCGCCAACTGATTCCTCAAATGGTACTTTGGGGTCTGGCCGATGAAATTGGTAGATATCTATGCGATCGAGACGCAGGCGCTTGAGGCTGCCTTCGAGGGCCTCTCGTAGATGTTCAGGTCGGCCATCCAGTGGCCATTGACCGGGTCCTGTGCGCAGCAAGCCACCCTTGGTAGCTATGACGAGATCCTGTGGATAGGGGTAGAGCGCCTCGGCGATAAGCTCTTCGCTCACCTCTGGACCGTAAGAGTCCGCCGTATCTATCAGGTTGATACCCAGTTCGAGGGAGCGCTTCAGGACGGCAAGAGCCTCTTGCTTGTCTGCTGGCGGACCCCAGATTCCTTCTCCTGTAAGGCGCATAGCTCCAAAGCCCAGGCGGTAGACCTTGAGGTCTCCTCCTAGTGTTAGTGTGCCACTGGCCTCGGCCGGTCGTTCTGTCGTATGTTGCATAATTAGTCTTCTCCTTACGTCTCGTTCTTGTGCGTTTTCTCCTGGGAACGCGTGCGACAAGATCGACACTTCTATTATATACACGATTTAAACGACATTCCGTTTCTCGTGGTCGCTACGCAAGTCTGATTGATTGAAGATTCCAGTTTTTTCATTTTGCATACTTTTTTATGCTCAGCACAAAAAAGTATACAAAATGAAAAAACTGGAAAACCATCTCTAAGAAGAAGGGCATACCGAAGGCGTGCATATGATCTGAAAAGAGAAGAAAGCGAAGGCGATGGGCGTCCAACACTCTCTATAAAAGAGTGTAAATTAGTAGAGGCGTTCTTACGTATAGTATGTGGAGGGGAATATACCTTCTTCTACACTAATCTCATTTTGAGCTGTCTATTACTTTATAAGGAGAATGCTATGAAACTTATAAAACGGTTTTCTAATCTTCGTGTTCCTCTTCAGGTAGTCCCTCGTCTACCTCTCGTGCTGGTTAAAATTTTAATACAGACACTTTTTGCGAACAAGCCATCGACGATGATGACGGATGATGAGACAACGCAAGAAACGGATTCAACAGAAGAAGTAGTTCCAACACAAATACGTAAACAACCTTTGATTAAGTATATCCCTCGTATGCTAAAGCCGCGTCGTTCTCGCATCCGTAAAGATTCCAGAGGCCAGGAGATTCCACAGATCTCGGATCTTATCGATCACAATATTGAGACGATTATCTCGCTGCATATGCACGCTGAACTCAAAGTAGGCCGCCATCAACGCATGCTTGAACGCTTGACGGCTTTGATGGGCCGCCCATCTGCTTTCTATGTAGTGCTTATTATTATTGTGGCCTGGATCTTTTTCAATCTCCTTGATCCTTATCTTCACCTACCGGTCTTTGATCCAGTTCCTTTCGCCTGGCTGCAAGGGCTCATCGGACTCAGCGCCATGTTAATGACCATTCTGGTGCTTATCACACAGAATCGACAGGCGAGATTCGCTGAGCGGCGCAAACACCTGGATCTACAGGTGAATCTGGTAGTGGAGCACAAGGTGAGTAAGTTGATTGCTCTGGTTGAGGAGTTACGTCGCGATATGCCGATCGTGCGAGACCGTTATGATCAGGAGGCGGAAGCGATGTCGGAGTCCGTCGATCCCCAGGCGGTCTTCCTGGCTCTAGATGAGACGCTGGCCGAGATGAATCCCGAAGAAGAGCAGATGATTGTCCAATCTGAACTCACGGTGGAAGTGGAAACCTCTGTGACCACTCTTGATACCAGTTCATCTTCCCTTGATTCTTAACAAACATGGAGACGACCTTTTGCGTTTTGTGCAAAAGGTCGTCTCCATGTTTGTTAAGAGAGCGTCGAACGCCCGTCGCCTTCGCTTTCTTCTCTTTCCAGCCCACATGCACGCCGAAGGCGTGCCCTTCTATAGTTTTACATTTTTTTCATTTTTCACACTTTTTTGTGCAAAGCACAAAAAAGTGTGAAAAATGAAAAACTACCTCTAAGAACTGCTTCAGGCAGCAGAGGTACGCACTACGTTCTGCTCAGAGCGTGGATGCGACAGGCATCCAACACTTTCTAAGAACGTCTATCGCTGTACAAGTTTTACTTATACATTTTTTCGTTCGGGCAACGCAGGTATTATAGTATCCTCGACTGCGTCTACGTGCTGCTCAGGCTCTTCTTGATTGGGGCCACCTGACAGGCCCTGGTCAACCCTATCTGCCACTTTCTGTTTCGTGCGCTCAAATTCTTCAGGATGGGTGGTGCGCCAGTTGGTCCAGATGGCAACAATAAGAGCCTGTAGAACTCCGGCGACGGGGGAGGCGAAGAGCGCACCCCAGATTCCGAAAAGCTCTGAACCAGCCACCAGGGCAGCCAGCGAAACGACCGGATGGAGTCCGACAGCCTTGCCTACGATGCGCGGCCCCACTACATCACCTTCTATCACGTGCACGACAACAAAGTAGATCAGAACTCCAACGGCTATCAGCCAGCCTTGCGTCAGCGCGATAAGCGTGCATATGGCTCCCGATAGGAGAGTTCCAAGCACGGGGATGAACTCTAGAAAGAATGCCAGCACGCCCAGCAAGACAGCGTACGGCACATGGAAGAGAGTCATGCCTACTCCAACGAGCACACCGATCAGAACAGCTAGTATAAATTGGCCTCGAATGTAACCGCCCACGATGCGTTGTACGGTGTCGAGTATGAAGTCGGCTCGTGCTGCTTGCGGAGCGTTTTGACGGAACCAGCTTACTACCCGCGAACCATCTATGAGAAGGTAGATGCTTAACACAGCGACGAGGACGATATCCAAAATGGTATCAAAGAAACCCGTAACAAATGGCAGTGCGCTACCCGCCACCCCTTCTAATCTACTCGTAAGTTGAGTACGCACTGATGCAATCTGTTCCTGTGAGATGCCAAAAGAGTTGAGCGTCTGATCTATGGGAGAGAGCCGCCCTGCTCCTCCTGGCGTGAGAATCTTTTGAATGGTGACGCTAAGCGAACCTACCTGCTCTATCGCTGTTATTGTTATAAAGTAGAGCAGTAAGCTGAGTACACTCAATACGACTAAATACATAATTAAAATCGCCAGGAAACGCGGCATGAAGCGTTGCAGTATCTTTACTCCTGGCGCAAGTGCGTATGCAAGCAAGGAAGCTATGATTAAGAGCAGGATTGTGCGTATAATGTGGCTTGCTCCTAAAAGCACGACATATACCACCGCTATCCATGCTAATACAGCTATGGGGATATCGCGCCGCCTCGCCCACTTATTGGGCACCACTTCGTCCTGCCGAGGACGAAGTGATCGGGTCTGTACTGACATTAGGGTCTTCCTCTCGTGTAAGAATACATGATACCAGGCACTCAACTATACAAAGAATATTGCTCCGTCACACGTCAATCCTCCTCCGCGTAGCGACAATCCCTTGTGGTTGTCGTCGTTCCTCCGCTTGCGACACCCGCGTAGCGACAATCCCTTGCGGTTGTCGTCGTAGCCGGCCTCCAAACGCACATCTTGCTGAGAGGCGAGAACGACAACCGCAAGGGATTGTCGCTACGCGGGGAGAATCGAGAAGCAAATTTTATTTTAACTATTACTTTACTGAAAATGTTATCACAAAGTTTCAACAAAAGAAGGAATATATTTTTTATTGAAGCCTCTCTATATTAAAAAAATTGCAGGCTTGTAGATATTTACAAGCCTGCTGCGTTGTCTTCGAACTTGAGGTTACAGATTTCTGCCGTCAGTGCGGTCTGTGCGCAGGCGATCGGCCTCGGTCTGACTCAAGCGGTCAGCCTCGGTTCCGGCCACGCCAGTGTCGCCAACGATACGTGCATCGCCCGTGCGCTCAAGGCGAGCCTCTTCGCGTCGGACAGTATCCGAGACGCGCTGATTCTCGGTCACGGCACGTTTGCCGATCTCTACTTCGCCGGTGACGACGGTGCTCTTGCTGACATTGACCTGCTCCTCGCTAAGAGGAACGCGGATCGTCTCACCCTCGCCGATCGGGGTGTTGTCGGTGATGCTGGCATCAGTAACGGGGCGGCGCTCGATAAAGGCCTCTTCGTGCGTAACTGGCACATTGATGGTTCTATCTTCGCTGATGACATCTTTGCGGATGTCAACTTCGCCGGACTGGACGCGCTCTTTATTTACGTTGAGCTGCTCCTCGCGCAGGCGCATACGGCGTGTCTCGTCTGTATTAGCGCCAGTAACACCCGTTGTATTGTAAGCAGCGGCATTACCCGTGCGGGTCGTGTCAACCGTGGTGTTGTCGTAGGCTGCATCGCCAGTGCGGGTGTTGCCATAACCGGTCGTTGTCGTTGTTGTACCAGTTGTTGTTGTACCGGTTGCACTAGCGAGGCCGGAGCCGCCGCTGCGTGTGCCGTAGTTGTAGGCTCCATTGGCGCGCAGAATGCTCATCGCTTCTTCCTCGCGACCATCTGCACGAACGCTAACAATGTTACGACCTGACTGTGACTCATTCTCGTAGTAGGTGGACTCGTCGTTCGAGAGGCCCAGGTCTGAGAAGTCATCAGTTTTTGCAGCACTCTGATCTCCACCGAACATATTCCTCAAGCCGGCCAGGAAACCTCCTCCTGTTCCTCCTTGATGACCATGTCTGTGAATCTGCCCGGCGTTAAATCCGGCATTCTCAAGGGCAGCTACTGCCTGGTCTGCCATCGCGCCTTCGTCGAAAACGCCAATTGCTGTCCTTCTTGACTGTTGCATTGTTTTCTCCTATTCGTCTAAAGGTAAATAACGTGTACAGAAAGAAGCGCTTTTTCACTCGGTGATCTTCTTCAAACACTCCTCTATCTGTACACGTTTACGAAGACCTATTCTAATACACGTTTCTTGAGCTAATTTATTCTCCCTATCTCTGTAGCCTTCATCCTATACAATTAGCTCTCTTCCGTGCATTTTCTAGCGTCGGGGATCGTCAGTGCGGAGATCGCGGTTGTCTACCGTACCAGCATCAACACCGCTGTTGTCGGTCACACGAGCATCACCTGTATGTTCAATGCGTGCCTCTTCGTGCCTGACGGTGTCTCTGACCTGCTGTGTCTCTGTCACATCGCGCTTGCCGATTGCGACTTCGCCGGTAACGACGGTGTTCTTCGTGACGTTAACCTGCTCTTCGCTTACGGGAACGCGGATGACTTCGTCTTGTCCGATGGGGGTTGTATCAACCTGTCCACCTGAGACGGGACGGCGCTCGATGTAGACCTCTTCGTGTGTAACGGGTACGTCGATGGTCTTCTGCTCTGTGACGACTTCTTTTCGTAGCCCGACTTCGCCAGCCTGGACGCGATTTTTCGTCACGTCAAGCTGCTCTGCGCGCAGTTGCAAGCGACGTGGCTGGTAGAACTCATCAGTCTCGTCTACCGCTGCCTGGTTAACGTTTGCATTCCCAACGGCTGCTGCCGCACGATTGACGGTTGTGCTCTGAGTAGCAGCGACGTTCGACTGTGCAATACCGGTCTGGTGCTCATAGTCATAGCCACCGTACTGGTGCAGAATGTTTTCGGCTTCCTGCTCGCGACCATCAGCTCTGACTGAGACGACGGGGCGGCCAGCTTTGAATTCGCGGTCGTAGTAGGTTGCATTATCTCGTGCAAGACCCAGGTTCTGTAGATCACTGAGCAGGTTTACGCCCTGGCTCTGAGCCTTCGTGGCATACCCGATCTGATCAACTCCGAAACCTGCTGCTCGTAGAGCCTGTAGGGCCTGGCGAGCCTGTGAATCACTCTGGAAGACGCTAGCGACGATTGGATTTACGTTCATTGACATTGCATTTTCTCCTTGTTGTTTATAACTATCGACCGGTAATCGGACGATTGTTCCCTGTTTGAGGTCTTAATACCGTTGGATCCTGCGTAATCTGTGGCGACGTTCTTATATCACTCACAGTTTGCTGAGTCTGGATCTGCGCACTAGCTGTGTTGATCGAACTGTCAGCACGATTGAGATATCGACGCGCAGTGTCTTGTCCACCCAGGCCAAAGGCGAGGCCAGCGGCCAGTGCGGTTGCGCCTACGATAGCTGTGAAAAGGATGTTCAAGAGCGCGGTGCCAATCTGTAACTGCTCCAGCGCGATCAGGGCGACGAAGCCTAGAATAGCATAGCGAGCAATATTTGCGAACAGATTTGGGTTGCCCACCCTGCCGCTTGCCGTAGCTCCACGCACGAGGTCTGCGACGAAGGTGGCGACCAGTGTGCCCAGGAAAAGGACCAGAATCGCCACGAAGACGTTGGGTAGATAACCAATGATCTGGCCGAGTAGCGTACTTACGGTGGTTAGCCCTAATGCATCAACTGCTGGAACCAGAAATATAAGGAAGACGAACCAGTAGACCAGCTTGCCCAAAATTCCTGCTGCGTCCAGACTGACGTTCATCTGTGCCTCTAATCGACTGAGACCTATGCGATCTGCCAAACGATCAAAGCCAACTTTCCGCAGCAAAAATGTTACCGCTTTGGCTACTGCGGTAGCCACAAGCCATCCTATTAAAAGAATGACGAGAAAACCAAGTAACTTTGGAATAAACGAAAAGACAAGTGCCAGTGCTCCAGCGACCGACGAGATCAGAGCTGTGCCCCAATCCGCAACTGCATTCATACGCTAATCCTCCGGTAATATTTACTACTCCCATCTACACAATAGATATACTTTCTATTCACCCACCGCTATTACCACGCCACCGGCTCGCTTTTAGACTCATAGAAAGCCCTACAATACATAATCTCTTATGCTTTTTTAACCTTATCTATTTATTACCCCCCTCGCCTAGCGACAATCCCTCGCGGTTGTCGTCCTCACCCTCGCTTCAAAGGCGGTTATAGATAAAAACTCCAATCCAGTCTTCTTCTATCTTTTCCGTTGAAGCGGATTGGGTAAGACTGGTATAAGACAAACGCTTGTACAAAAAAAATATGGCGATTCAGGTATAAGATTTCTTGTACCTCTGCCCTCACAGCCCTGTTAACCGTGGCGAGAGCGATCGGAAGAAAGGATGCTCTACTACGGCTACCTCCATCCAATACGTCTTGCGCCCTCTCTACACCGGGGCTGAGCCTCCTGGTACACAACTATCATAAGACAATTGCGCATATCTCCTTTTCTTTAGCCGGACCATAGGCTCGTTCGCGCCTCTCTTGTCCGATGGAAGATGTGTGGGAGATCACAGAAAGACGCTCGGCCTATACTCCTTACAGATACCGCGTCGCGACAACCACAAGGGTTTGTCGTTACGCAGGCTTAAGAGGAGGGCCAGATGCAGAAGACGTATTTTTCGGGGCTGACGAGGCTATCAATGGTTGGATGGCGACGACGGATCATAGCGCTCTTGCGCATCTTGTGCGGTGGGCTGTGTGCGGTTGATGCCGGGTATAGATGGCTGACTATTGAGCATTCGGGCTTGCGACATGAGTCGTTGCCTTTGGTGATAGGCTGGTTGACACCCTGGATATCTTTCGTCCATCCGCATCTTTTCGTTATCTGTGGAGCAGCGGTGGAGACGTTTATTGCTTGCTGCCTTCTCTGCGGGGTGCTGACGAGTCTGGCCTGTATGCTGGGGATTGTTTTGACTTTGTTGGGTTATACGACGACGGGGGCTCTGGGGGCGTTGTTAGGATCTGGCTCCTTCGATCTGGGAATCTTGTTTGTCTTTACGCTGGCTTTCTTTGGTCTGGCGCTGAGCAATGCTGGTCCGGCCAGAAGTATGCAGTACTGAAGCGTGGATTTGGCTGATCTAATCAGCAAGCTCTAGGGGCGTGGCTGGATGAAATAGGCAAAGAGCTTTAGCAGCGGACTCCCGAATTAAACATTTTTTCTGTTTTTGTTTATGTAGGTCATCTAATTATCTATGTATAGGCCGGTCGGCGGTTGTGCGTGTTGCGCTTGCCGGTTCGCAATTGTTCCGCACGGAGAAGGAGCTACTATGTCGTACAACGAGGCATCCCAGTTTCCGGGCCGTCTAGGAATAGGCATACCGGAGGGGCCGCCGAATCAACCTTTCCCTATGAATCCTTTTGCAGATGCAGAGCCCACCGCCAATAATGGCTTTATGCACAATGGCGGGAGGCGCGCTCAGTTTCATGAGCAGGATGCGGGTCTTTTTCATGGCGAGGCTCTGGCACGCGATGCGTGGGCTGAGCGGACTGGTCCCTGGCTTGTGCTTGGCTTCTCGGCCGCCTTTTCGCTTTTCTTGATTGGGATGGTGCTGATCGGCCAGGCACCGGGGAAGAGCTTTACACTGAAAAGTGCTTCGGATATTTTTCAGTTTATCGGTGAGGGGATCGGCTTTCTCTTCTGCGCCCGCATAGCCTTGCGTCTGCGTAGAGTCTCAACTGCGTTGAGACGCGATCTGATGCAGCAACGGGCTGCGCGCCGCTCTCCTAACGAATTGGCTACGGCTCATAACGAGGCGCAGGTCGCCCATCGCGCTTTTCTGGCCTGGAGCTTCCTGGCTCTGGCGATCGCGCTCTACGCGCTGGGGCAGGCGATCTGGACGAGCTATGATATACGCATGAATAGCGCGGACGTGCCTTTTCCGGGGATCTACGATATCGGCTTTGTGGCTTCATATCCTTTCTTCCTGATCGGTACGTTGATGCTGACACGCCGCAATAAAGCCTCGGTTGGTCGTGTGCGCTTGATTCTGGATGCGCTGGCCATCATCGGGACATCTCTGGCCCTCTCCTGGTTCTTCCTGTTGAGTCCTTTGATCGAGGGGTTAGCTCACGCGCCGAGCGCTGGTGCTGCCTTCCTCTCGGTCTACTTCCCGACTGGTGATCTCTTTCTGGTGACGGTGGGCGCGATCCTGATGTTTAGTCCACTGGCGAATCGTGCGCAGCAGCCGGTCTTTATGCTCCTGTGTATGGGCCTCTTCTTCCTGGCTGTGACCGATAGCTTGCTCTCTTATTATTCGCTTTCATCGAGCTTCAATACTGGCACGTTGCAGGATGTGCTATGGCCGTTAAGCCTTTCGCTTATCGGGCTGGCGGCGATCGAGTATCCGCGCAGCATTGCTCGCGAACAAGAACAGAATGCGCGCTTGCGACAGTCAAATATTCCGGTCTCATCAGGTTTTGTTCCTACTCGCCTGACTCAGCTCAGTCTAACGGCCCAGACGATTGCGCCCTTTATTCTGGTTCTGGGCACCTGCGCGATCTTGCTGACCAATATCGCTTCTCGCGGTGGTGCGACTCTCATCCAGGCGGATGTGGTTGCGCTACTGCTGATCCTGATAGTGATTGCACGCCAGGCGATGACGCTGCTAGAGAACAACCGCTTGACGATGCAGATGCGCGGCGAGCTGGTGATCTCCCGCCGTGAGCTGCAGGTGACAAGGCGGGAGGCTGATGAGGCTACCCGTTCGGCTCAGGAGAAGCAGGCGATGGAGCAGGGAATTGCGGCCCTGCGCGAGGTCCACGCTCGTGTGGCTCGCGGCGACATCATCGCCCGTGCTCCCACAGTACCCGGACCCCTTCTCCCCATCGCCATCAGCTTGAACCTGATGTTGGATCGTATCGCTGCCCTCTCGCAACGTGGCGCGAAGTACGATCAATTGACCTATGAGTGTCGGATGTTACAGGAAGGCGTAGAGCGTATCGGACAGGGCCTGCCGCCCTTTCCCTCGGATCAAAAGATGCCCCAGGCGGCGGCTGAGCTCCGTTCAGCATTTCTTGGTCTGGCCCATGTACAGCGTATTCAAGAGAGCCAGTGGCGGCGCGTCAACAACACATTAGAGTCGATGAGCATGCTTACTCATCGCATCGCCGAGGCCCTCAACGAGATTAAACATTCACATCTGTTTCGCGATCAAGCTCAGGCGACCTTTGAGCGCATGGTGCTTGATCGAGTAGTACGGGAGGTAGATCTCTTGGAACAACAGCAAACCAGCATGCTCGGTCAAATTGCCAATAATAATAATCGTGGCGAGACATCCAACGAGCGCCAGGCCAGATCAGAACAGAACGAACAGGTCATTGATGCCGTCCTTGCAAAAAAACCAGAGCCGCGCGTAAGCCAGCCCACACCCACACGCTACGACGGCCACAATCCTTATAGTTATCGTATTCATCAAGCGGAGCATCTCCAAAAGATGCGCCTGGAGCAGTAGTTGTAGCTATCCCGCGTGGGTGTGTTTTTACACACCCCGCGTAGCGACAATCCCTTGCGGTTGTCGTGGGTGGCCCTCCACAAGGCAGGCGGGCCTTCCAGGCGGGTGGACACACGACAACCGCAAGGGATTGTCGCTACGCGGATATTATTTGTTGAAATTGTAATGATGGGGCCGTCTCAGTGCCCAGAACAGGTAGCAGAAGATGAACAATGACATGTATTATGGTTCACACGAAAGTACACCATCATTTTGTCTTGGACATCCCGCCCACCCTCTACGCGCGGGCGAGATGATCTGCTCTATCTGCGGAACACTTGCCAGCAGTGCTGAGATCGGGCTCTATCAAGTACAGAAGCTGCTGGGTACTGGCAGGAGTGGCCAGGCCTACCTCGCCATCCACCAGCGCTCAAGCCAGCCCGTAGCTATCAAGCTCTTCCCCCTCGAATCCGACACGACGGATCTCTTCGAGGCCGCCCGCCGCGAGCTGCGCATCACCACCTCGCTGCGTCATCCTTCTATTATCTCGGTCTTCAGCAGCTCAAACTGGACACCCGAACAGCCGCGCACACAGCACCTCACCCGCGACCTGCGCCCAATACATAGCCGTCCGGAGACCTATCTGCTCACGCTCTGCCAGTACATTCCAGGCTCGTTTCAACGCTTTATCACACATTATCAGCAAAGAGAGATTCAGCGCGGCCTTTACGAGCGCGGCATCTCGATGACCATCCTGCTGGCCCGCATTATTCAGCAAGCAGGCTCCGCCCTTAGCGCAGTCCATGCGCGCAGCATCGTGCACGGCGCGCTCGTCCCTGGCAACTTCCTTTTTGCCAGCCATGATCGCGTGTGGATCACCGACTTCGGTCTGGCGCGGCTCCATCCACCCCCGCCGCCGTATCTAGCACCGGAACTCTACTCTGCCAGCCACGCCACAACGCATGGCGGGAATCCGGCAGCCTACTGGCGCGCGGTGACGCCTGCAAGCGACCAGTACACATTCGCGATCATCTGCCAGCAGCTTGTGAGCCAGCTCATTCATAATTCCGACTATGAGCCGCTCCTGCCGGTTCTACAGCGCGCGACTCAGCAGAGGCCCGAACGGCGCTATCCCAATCTCGACCTCTTCGTCCAGGACCTGCTGACTCTGATGCAGCCAGAATCTGTCGGGGCGGGCCGGAGACAGTTTGCGGGACAGGCGGTCAACAAAGCCTATCCAACAACGCCTGCCGCCATGCTCCACCCTTCTCCACCGCGCGGTCCTTTGCCTTCGAGTAGCTCTGGCAGCTACAGTCCCTTAACGCCACCGTCGCCCATTCCAGGCGTTCCCGACAGCCCGCTCACGCCCGCGCTGCCAGCAACGCCCTTGACGCCCACCAATCCTCAATCGCTAGAGGATTGGGAGAAACGCGGCGATAAGCTCTTCACTATGCGCAACTACGAGGAGGCGTTGCAGGCGTATCATCGCGCACTCGAAATCAACGGTCAGAGACCTCTGATCTGGCTGGCCCTCGGCGATACCTACTTCGCCCTTGAACGCTATAAAGAGGCGCTCATGGCCTACGAACAGGCCATGTATCTCAATCCAGACGATCCGCAAACCTGGTCGAATCGCGGCACCGCCCTCGACGCCCTGGGACGCCATCGAGAAGCCATCGATTGCTACGACCGAGCCGACCAGCTCCGCGTCTAACCAAGAGCCAGAGGCACCAATTCATTGCGCGCAGGCCGGCTTCAGCCGGAGGATTTTGATCAATAACCCCCGAAGCACTCAACCAGAGGCGCCAATTCATTGCGCGCAGGCCGGCTTCAGCCGGAGGCCAACACCCAGCCTGCCCAATCACGAATAAGGTCGCCCACTCGTCCCGATATGTGTATTTTTTCTGGACAAGGGACATCACAGGAACGTCAAGGACAGTAAGCGAGCACTCTAGTGCTTAGTCACGCTGGTCAGTAGCCCTCCGGATAAATCCGGTCTGCGCGCAATGAATTGGCGCCTCTGGCTCACTGTGCGGAAATTAGGAACGATAAATAGGAGATAATCAATTATGTACATCGTACACGACGCCCACCATATTTTTAGTACGCCAACGCGCGACTCCATCAACACAAGACGCACGGCCAACCTGCTCATCCAGGGCTGTGCCCTGCTTTCACCCGAACAACCGGGGAAGCTGCTGCGCAACCAGGATATTTTGATTCGCGGCCAGCACATTATCGCAGTCGGCCCCAGCGGCACACTTCCCCATAATCCGTTGCGCATCGATCGAATTCTTCATGGCGAGGGACGCATTGCGATGCCAGGCCTGGTCAACGCGCACACGCACTCGCTTGAGAATGTGCTCAAGGCCAGCTCGCCCTCGCTACCCCTGGAGCTATGGCTGGTCTCCCTGTTCGCCAATGCAATGGAATGGTCGCCACGCCTGGTCTATCTCAGCACGCTGCTGGGCGCGGTCGAGATGCTCAAGACGGGGACGACGGCGGTGCTCGATCATCTCTGGACGGGCGCGGGCGTGGATGCGCACTATCTGGATGCGACGATGAACGCCTACCGCGATGCAGGCATCCGGGCATCGGTTGCCCCATCGATCGAGGATCAAGACCTGGTGCTCGACGCGGCTGCCAGTCGCGGCCTCGCCCTTCCTCATCATCCCTTCATCGACCGCTTCTCCCTCTGGGCCCCCATTGCGGAACAGGTCGCCGTCCTGGAACAGTTTATCTCCACCTGGCACAATACAGAAAATGGGCGGCTGCGCTGCCTGGTCGGTCCCAGCGGTATCCACTGGTGCAGTCAGAAGCTGCTTGAGGACTGCCGCGACATGGCGGACCGTTATCAGACGGGTATGCATCTGCACGCGGTAGAGACAGAGCTCCAGGCCCGCATCATCAACGAGAGACTGGGCCAGAGCGGCATCCGCTATCTCGACCAGCTTGGTATCCTGCGCCCCGGCACCTCCCTCGCCCACACGATCTGGCTGGAAGATGGCGATCTGCCCATCCTGGCACGCACCGGCACGACCGTCGTGCATAATCCGATCAGTAATCTGCGGCTGGGCAGCGGCCGCTTCCCACTGCGGGCGGCCCTTAAACAGGGCGTGGCGGTCGCGTTGGGCAGCGACGGCTCGGCCAGCAACGATAACCAGAACATGTTTGGCGTCCTCAAGCTGACGGGCTTGATGCACAATCTGCCGGATATCGACTATAAGAAGTGGCCACAGGCGGCGGAAATTCTGGCAATGGGCACCACTGGAGGCTCAACTGCTCTAGGACTGGCCTCTGGACGGCATGATCTCAGAGCTCAAGCCAGAGAAGCTCCACTTGCATCTGAGTATCTGCCACTTTCAGAAAATGCTTCTATGGACGCGCCGGGCGAGATTGCACCTGAGCAACTGGCTGATCTAGTTTTGATCGACCTGGATTCAGATGCATTTTTGCCCTTGCGCGATCCCTACCTGCATCTTGTATACTGTGAGCATGGAGTTTCGGTTGATACCGTTATCGTGAATGGCGAAGTGGTCGTTGAGCGTGGTAAGGTCACAAATGTGGATGAGCGGGCCCTGCGCCGCGAGATTCGCGAGTATTACCGGGCCACGCAGAACGCCCTCCCCGCTCATCTCGAATACGCCTCCGCCACATCTGACATACTTACCTCCCTTGACACGTTGCGCCGCCTGGTACTCCCAAAACATGACGATGAGTAGTTCTTTCATGTATACTAGCTTTTTGTATTCCTGACGCACTCTAGACGCCCGCGTAGCGACACTCCCTTGCGCTTGTCGTCCTCGCCCGCCTCAAATCGCGCCAGGTTGCATCGAACCACCCGCGATAACCACAAAGGATTGTCGCTACGCGGGGGTGAAATTGATCGTCCTACTTTTCAAGTACAGAAGGGATGAAAAACATTTATGGACGAACATGTAGAACAGGTAGAAGAGCGAAACCGTCTGGACGAGCCACCCGAACTTGCAGGAAGTAGCTCAACGCGCATTGACTACACTCTCAAATTTACCGGTTGGCCGTCTACCTCTCAGATTGTGGCCGTCGCCGTCGCCGCCGCCGTCTATACAGTGCTGTCCTGGCTTGCTATCATCTCGCTTCCATCGCCCGCGGCAGGAGTCAGCACAGTCTTCCTGGCCATCGGCTTCGGTATCGCCTTCGCCCTCTGGTTCGGAGGCTGGGCCTTTGTCATCGCGTATATCGGAAATTTTGTGGGTGCGGGCCTCATGACGGGCACGCCAATCCTGGCGGCCATCCCATTTGGTGCCGCCGACCTTATCCAGCTAGGCGTTCCAATGTTGCTCTATCGCCTCTTTGCCCGTCGCTTCGGCGTCAGCCCGATAGGCAAGGACGTATTTACCGTACGAGGATTCATCTTCTTCCTGTTATGTGCAGTGCTGCCCAATAACATTATCGGTGGCCTCTACGGCAACTTCATCCTGGTGCAGTTCTCCCTTGTACCACCCAACCTGTTCCTGGCAGGCTGGTTCACCTGGGTCTTATCCAACGTCATCGTCACTATCGTCATCGGCTCCATCCTCCTCTCAACGCTCGGCCCCATCGTCGAGCGCTACGGCCTCACCATCCGCGACGCCTTCCGCTAAGCCAGATTTTAATGCATTGTTACACTTTTACGGCCTTTTACGCTTCGCGTAAAAGGCCGTAAAAGTGTAACAATGCATTAAAATCTTTTATACTGAGATCCACACCAGCACACTCCCGACGACGTACAACCCCGCATCAAACAGTATCAGCTCCACCACTCCAACGCGGCTAGCCATCACACTAGCCACACCCATCCCTCCCACCTGCGCCATTGCCTGCACTCCAGCATAAGCCGCCAAAGCCGTTCCAGTGAAGCGCCCGGTTACTCGTTGCTGCAACCAGGTCAAAAGTTGTACAGATGTTGCCGCCGTGACAGCACCAAACACCAGATTCAATAGCAAGCTCGAAATGAACATATGGAGATACACGATAAGCACAAGCGCCAGCCCTCCTACCACAAGACAGCCTGAGACAAAACTAATCACCCTCACCTTTTGCCGCCGCGCAGAGCCTCGTCCCATCAGTAGACTCATCGCACCCTCACCAATCGCTTGAGAAGTCAACAGCCATCCATAGGTCAGCGGTCCAGCAAAGAGCATCGTGCGTACAAAGACGGGCAAGAGAATGCTCAGCGTCCCCATCGTGTACGTAACAATCGCGCCAAGCATGAGCAGTCCTCTGATGCGACGGCTGGCATCCACCCTCTCCTCTTCAACGTTCGCTGGAGCATTGGCATTTAAAGGTATCGCTCGACTTTCGCCAGACCTTTCTGACAGCAATACATCTTCAAGCGATTGCGATTTAGGAGAGGTCAGCAGGCAAATGCTGCCCGCCGAGATAATAAAGGACGCAGCATCAAGAATGATAATCCCTGGAAGGCCCAGGCGCAGCAAGATCAGCGCGCTGAGCGATGGCGCAAGAATACGCACAACGCTATCGCTCAACATATAC
>JAABUQ010000174.1_pt1 | contig 139917 bp, 144 predicted proteins | sample 5560001 | NCBI WGS metagenome assembly JAABUQ01 (sample SAMN10711888, study PRJNA513371) | rock metagenome | isolation source: Antarctica rocks | place: Antarctica: Victoria Land, Finger Mt nord | collected 2015-12-18
AATGCCAAGATTTTCTATTTTTAAAAAAATTCGCATTATTTGAATTACTAAAAATAGTTTAAAAATAATAACGCACAAATAACGTACAAATGCATTATCTAAATGCATTACTATATAATATTATAAATTAATTAATTAAATTAATCAACTTGATTAAGTTAATTAATGCACTTTTTTAAAAATAATCTAAATTTTTCGAGTCTTGGCGAGTTGGGCCAAGTTATACGCTAAGTATTTCATATCTATCCTTTGACTCGACCTAAATACTTGGTATTAACATCGTGACCCAAATCGACTTTTTGATATTAAAATTCTAATTTAATCTAGGTCTTGGCGAGCCAGAAACTTGGCTCGAACTCGATGACCTAATCCGACGCAATTAGTTTACTCTTTTCAATCTTTTTAATTTTTTTTGTTACATTAATTTCGATAAAGCTAAATATAAAAGAACTTAATATTAATAATATTAAATCTTAACTAAATTAAGAAATCTTAAATTTTAACAAAGATTTGACAAATACTTTTACTTAAATCTTGTAAAATTAGATTAAAGTTAACAATTAATTTGTATTTTAAGTAATGTAATCGTTGAATTAAGTCGAACACTTTTTTCTTAACTTGATCTATTCTCTTAAGTCTCGTAGAATTGGGCTAGAATCAAGGCGCGAATCTAATTCTAGAATTGAGTTTCGTTAAGTTAATGTCAAGAACTTAAGCTAACTTCGTCGCGTTAACATTTGCTTATCTTATCTTATCTTATCTATACGTTAATTCGATTAAGCTAGTGCGAAATTTACGCTAATTACATATAATTAATGCGTTACGTAACGTCATGTAATCGAGTAAGTCGAGTTAAACACTTGACACGCATTCTTCGCTCGTTCTACCCTGTTAAGCTAGGAAATTTGCTCGATCCTAGAGTCAAGATTGGTGTTACGAGCCTAGCTCGAAATAGCGTGGTATATTAACTACAACGCAACATGTAGCACGAAGCACGATTGCCTACATGTTCGACGACTTGGCGAACGAGCAATGTTCGACATGCTTCACAATGAGTAGAGCGAACAATGTTCGCGTTCGACATGTTCGACAACGAGCTAAGCGAACAATGTTCGACATGCTCGACAACGAACGTAGCGAACAAGAAGAATCTTCTTTAGTATATAGATTTTCTAAATACAACTTTCTTATAAATCGTGTTCAATTTATCTTAAGTCTTGACTTATTGTTACGATTGTTAAAGTTGCAAACTCTTGTTACTAAGTGATTGCTTGCATTGCCTAAAGACGTTTACAAATCTCTTCAATAGCATAACTTTCTCTAATATTTTCGTGAGAAGTACTAGCGTAACACTTTGAACATTCTAAGAATGTTTATATTAGGTCAACGCGTCTCTATCCCAAGCACTAGCTCATTAGCATCACGCCAACTCTCTATTGATGAAGACGACAAGATTAAGATTAACAAATTCGACGTCTATCATGAAGATTGTATTGACCTAGAGGACTAACTTATGCAAATGAATATTTATTTCATCTTCTATCCTATTCTAGCGAACAAAAAGACAATTTTCGCATTCACATTTCTTAGAGGAAGAGCTTAGCACTAACTCAAGTCAAACTTACGCAAGTATTTGGAAAATTATGACGAAAATTCTCGTGCAATGTTCACGAACTTCGACAACTTCAAGAGAGAGCTTCGAAAAATCTTTAAAACATTTAACGAGAAACAAATCGCAAAAAAAGTAATTTAGCACTTAATTTAACAAATCTTTGCAACAAAGTACGCAACAAGATTCTAAAAGCATATTAATTTTATCGAATGAAACGATGTCGCATTTATGACAATGTTTCGACGAGATTTTAAGAACAATCTTAAGAACGAAATTATGCGCAATGACAAATTCATTAGCGATATATTCGATCTCATCGAAGTAATTATCGATTTCGACGACAAGCTATATGAAAGAGCTATAAAAAAAAAATACGATCAATCTTAAGAAAGGGCAAAAATCTTCTTTGAATCAACGATCAAATATTATTTAAGAGAATCTCGTTCTAATTAGAAGTACAATAACTTAAACTATCGTAAATCTACATTTATAAAATTGAACTTCATTTAACAACGTAAAGAAAAAAATTCTAGAGGAAAGCAAAATAACAAATCTTAAAAAACGTGCTATTTATGTGACAAATCGAATCACTTCGCAAAAGATTATTGATCGCGAAACTTAATAAATCGTCGACAAATCAATGCTATGTTAAGAGAGATATCTAATAGTTAAGACAACATTAGAAAGCAAATCGACACAAAAGCGAACACTCTCAAAACTAGATCGAACGACGACTACTATCTAATAAAGAACTTAAATCAATTATAGAAAGTTCTAAATAAAACATTATTAGATAAGACATTCGCATCTACGCAAGAAGTTAATTAAGCACTTAAGAAAACTATTAGATCTTATAGTTTAATTATTGACTTAGACGAAAAGTATAACTAAAAGAACTTTCACGAATGTCTAGAAAACATCATGAATTATCTTAAGACTTTAGCTAGTTTATCGAAGAAAAAACAAATCAATTAGATCGTAAACAAATGCGAGAAAGCGCTAGAAAGCGACGCCACTATAAAAAAGAATATTCTTGACGAAATCGAACAATAACTAAACAATGTTAGTCTATCTAAACAAAAGATAAAGGAAACAAAGAAACATAAGACATTTAGTTGAATTATTTGCTACGACGACTTATGTTAAACTCACTTAGAAGAAAAGAAAGAAATTAACTAATTTTCTAGAAAGTCAAAGTTAGCAATCTAGTAACAAAAGAGAGCTTAATGCGAGAAGACGCTTAAAGCAGAAGTCGCAACATAAAAAAAGAGAAAGATTCAAATTTCTTAATAAAGAGTATATTAGAGAAATGCAATATGTTAGCTCAATAGCAACAACTAAACTTAACAACACACACATAATGCTTTATCACACTAGTTAAGATCAACGATTGTCAACTCATTGCAATAATTAATTTTGGTACAATAGATAATTTTATAGCTAAAGCTCTTGTAAAGAGAAAAGAATATTTTATTCGAAAGAAGTCTAACGCTTACAATCTAATAATTGTAGATAGAAACTCATTGTTCGACAAGAATGAAAAAGTGAACAAAGAAACGAAATTATTATCGATAGCTATTTAACAACATTACGAGAAACTAATCTTTAATATAGTGAAAATAATTACTTACGATATCGTTTTAAAAATGTCTTGATTAAAGTAGCACAATTTAGAAGTTGACTAGAATATACAAGTACTTAGATTTGAGCGATGTAATCACGCAATTTACATTCAATCTATGCATCGATAGCGTTCGATAATAGATAAAAGATAAAGTTAAAACTTGATCGCAAGATGCGAATTTGCATTCTTAAAACAAAACGATTTAATCAAGTTCGACTTAATAAACATTGATAAAAATTAGCTAGATTACAAAGTTAAAGTAAATAAAGAAAATTGCGAATCTTCTAAGAGTCTTGAATTATTTAATATAACGAAGAAATCGCTAAAGTACGTATCACGAATATACAATAGTTGAAAGCATTTATTTCAAGAAAAGAAAACGACAAAGACTCTTTCTAAACATTAATCGTAAAATTATGAAATTAAACTTAAATTAGACAAATAGCTTACGTTTGAATCTATATATATTTTATTCAAGAAGAAGCTCGAAGTACTTCGCGAATATTTGACAAAAAACGAAAAGAAAGAATTTATCAAAAAATTCCAATCATAGATAGAATACTTAATCCTTTTTGTATCTAAGAAGAACGAAATTCTTCGTCTATGTATTGATTATCGAAAGTTAAATCATATTACAATTAAGAATTAATATTTACTATCTAATATTAGCGAGCTTTAGAATTGACTATTCGAAGTCAAATACTTTATTAAATTGAATCTACAAGAAGCGTACAATCAAATTAGAATAAAGACGAGAAAAGAGTAAAAAACAACTTTTTGTACACGATATAAATTATACAAATACACGATAATGTCGTTCGAACTTACGAACGTCTCGACAACGTATTAAAAAATGATCAATGATGTACTATGACAACATCTAGATCGATTTGTCATAATATACTTGAACGACATCATAATTTATTTAAAAATCTTGAAAGAACATGTTAATTATATTTTCAAAGTATTAGAATGTTTAAATAGAAGAAACTTATATCTTAAATCAAAGAAATGCGAATTTCATTAAAAAGAAGTTGATTTCTTTGAATTTGTCGTAGAACGACACGAAGTACGCATGAATTTCAAAAAACTACAAGTAGTTAAAGAATGAAAATTATCTATTAATGTTAAAGAAATGCAATTCTTTCTAAATTTTATAAATTACAACAAAAAGTTCATTAAGAACTACTTCGTTAATGCGATATTATTGACAAATTTTACGAAAAAGAATACGTTATAAATATAGAAATTCGCAAAAAAAAAATCATTTTAGAATCTTAAGCTAGAATGCTTAAAGAAATCAATATTAAAGATGTACAATTTACAATTATTAAATAGAATTGAAATCGACGCATTAGATCTAGTTATTAAGACATGCTTTAATTAAGAACATAAAGACATATAGCACTCAATAACATATCTCTCGAGAAAACTTTCGCTAGTTAAATAGAATTACGATGTTTACGATAAGAAATTACTCGCTATTGTAGTTTTCTTAAAGTCATGAAAAGTATACATCGAAAAATTACTAGAGTTGACAATTCTTACGAATTATAAGAATTTTGTGCACTTTATTACTATTAAACAACTTAACAAGAAACAAGTACAATAATTAGAACGACTTGAACAATACAAATTTAAAATACAATATATTCTAGACAAAGATAACGACAAAGTAGACGCACTTAGTAGAAGAAATAATTATATAAAAACGAAGAAATCGTTTAATTATAACATACTTAAGATTAACAAAAACAAATCATTATTAGCAAACAAGTACGAGCTAAATGTTACATTACGAATACTTCGAGACAATATAAAGAAGTTTTCAATAAAGAAAGAAAAACTTTAAATATCTATCAACAAAATCAATAAATATATAAGAGAACATTATGATAAATTATTGCAAAAACATTTAAGAATGATTAAAACTCTTTAGCTTTTACGTTAACATTGTTAGTTTTCACAAATAAGACAAGTTATCAAGACATACATTAAACGATGTCTTAGTTATTAGTAGAACAAACATAATACGTATACGAGTTATGACGAAATTCAATATTAGAAATTACTTAAGTCGTTATAAGATAAAGTTACGATAAACTTTATTATCAAGTTGCTTAAGTTGACGAATTCAATAACTAGAGACAAATATAATTCGATATTAATAATGATTAACAAACTTATCAAGTACTTACATATTATCGCATGCAAGAAAAAGTTCATAGCAAAACAACTAAAATACATTGTGTTAAATCGACTTATACGATATTACAATATACTTAAAGAATTAATTAATAATAGAGACAAGCTCTTCACGTCTAACTATTAAAAGATATTGATATTAATGTTAGAAACAAGACTTAGAATGTCTATTGTCTATTACTCGATTACGAATGATCAAATAGAGCGAATAAATTAAAGTCTAGAGCAATATTTGCGACATTACGTCAACAATACTTATAGCAATTAAATATTACTTCTATCTATAGCACAACTAGCACTAAATGCAAAGATTTCGAATATCACTAAAATAACTTCATTCTTCGCCAATTATAATAGAGAATTTAATCTCTTCAAGAAAGAGCGAAAGCATCTATTAGCACAATTAGTTATCGAAAGAATAGCGACATTAAAAAAGATACACGACAACATCTTAATAATGCAAGAAAGATCGATTAAGTATTAAAACAAAAAACGAAAAACAACATCTTAACTAAAAAAGAGAAATAAAATTTATCTTTTTACAAAAAATCTTAAGACAAGAAAATTAAACAAGAAATTAAATTATGTCAAGATCGAATTGTTTCACATTAAAAAGACTAAAAAATCAATTAATTACGAACTCGACTTACTTAAGAACGCCAAAGTATTTCTAGTATTTTATATCTTATTATTAGAACTAGTTGATTCCAATAAGTTTATATAGAAAACATTTCATTATAAAGCTCAAGAAGAAAGTTAATACGAAGTGAAAAGAATTCTAAAGCAACAAGATTAAAATTATCTAATTAAGTGAAAAAAATATTCTATCTTAAAGAACACGTAAAAATCCAAGAAAAATCTTGATAATTACTATGATCTTATTTAGAGATTTCATCGACGTTCGAAAAATCATTTAGTATAGCAAGAAACGACCAAAAGACAAAAGACAATTTAACAAGAGCATTCGCAACAAAACAATTAAAGAACTTAGAAACATTCGACTTCTTTATTCTTAACAATAGACATTGTGTCTTTCGTTTCATTTTCGCATTAATCTTCTTTAAGATCTTCTTATTTCGTAGCAATTAAATTATGACAATTGTTAACAAAGCTTCATCTTTAGCGATTTTAACAAAAAGATCTTCTCTATTATGATTAAGAAAAAATCAAGACATGTTCACGTACGATTTGTTCGCACGAACACATTTCAAACACTTTAAACGAGACGAGAAATCTTTTATGACGATACAAGAATAACTAGAGAGAGAGCAACGTTCATAGACAATATCTACTAGTATATCGTAGCGTTCGATTTCGAATGCGATACGAAGACGACTTTGTTGCTAACAAGACATGATAAAAGACGATTAACTTTTGAAACAAAAACCTTTAAGAAGAGAGATAGTGTTACGAGCCTAGCTTGAAACAACGTGGTATATTAACTACAACGCAACATGTAGCACGAAGCACGACTATTTGCATGCTTGACAACTTGGCGAACGAACAATGTTCGACATGTTTAACAATGAGCAAAGCGAGCAATGTTCGCGTTCGACATGCTCGACAACGAGCTAAGCGAGCAATGTTCGACATGCTCGACAACGAACGTAGCGAACAAGGAAAATCTTCTTTAGTATATAGATTTTCTAAACACGACTTTCTTATAAATCATGTTCAACTTATCTTAAGTCTTGACTTATTGTTACGATTGCCAAAGTTGCAAACCCTTGTTACCAAGTGATTGCTTGCATTGCCTAAAGACGTCTACAAACCTCTCCAATAGCATAATCCTCTCTAATACCTTCGTGGGAAGTACTAGCGTAACAATTGGGCGAGTTAACCCAATTGGGTTGAAACTTGACTCAACGATCACGCTAATTTTAAGTACTCGAAACGCTTTGCAATAAAGCACATTATTATTGTAGAATCTTTCTAGCTAAATATAAGAAATTCTTTAACTTTCTATACTTTTAAGAAAAGAAATATATATTAAACTCGAATTGTCTTCGTCTTTGTATAATCTAGCTTGCTTATAATAGTATCGTTGATAACTATTTAAAAAGAACGAAATATTACAAATTAATTAATCGAGCTTATTGATAATCTAATATCTACAAATATATTTAACACTTTATACGAAATTGCTATATATATATTTGTTTCAAGTTTTTTAGACAAAAGATACAAAAATAATTACGTTCTCTTTCTATTTCTAAATGTTATTGACGTAATATCTTTATAAACTATATAGATTCTTTACTGTCTAGTATCTTTATATATATTATATATAGATATGTTCTTATTTTAGCTTTGCAGACTTCTTTCTTGAGCAACCATCACTTCAATACATGTATCTGAGAAGTGGTAATCTTTTAAAGTATCTTCTTGTTTGCCTGAATAGTTCATTAAATTGTTCATCCGTTGAATTTTCGTCTATGTTTATTACACATCCTATCCTATTGTTATGTTCCTGTCTCTCGCCCATTCATGCTATATGGCCGGCGCCGCAGCAATACCATCATAGGTCCTCCGTGGTTTGGCTGTCTTCAGAGCCGCGTCTGGTTTACGAGCCTCTGAAAACGCCACTGCAACCGCTGCAATGGATATGGGACTATCTTCGAAAATATACTGGATCAGCGTGGGTACACTCAGAGGGTCCATGCACAGATACACTAAGCATTGGAAGATTCCTCAAACCAAGTACGGTGTCTTGGTCGAGAGCTAGGGTCCTTGAGAGCGCTCAAGTATCAGCGGAAACATTACTGAGAGAGGCGTTTGCACGCATGACATACAACATCAGGCACGAAAACTTTGTACCGCGCAAATTTCACTCCAGAAACTCGGACTTTGAGCCGCAGCGGAATAACACCAATTACCGCATGGTGGAGACGATCACAATCAAGGAGGTGACGCATCTTCGATCTCGATGTGTGGGCTGTGATGTGAATCTTGAAGCTTATACCCTCAACATGGATCAAGATGGTAGAGCAGTGATTGAAATAGTCTCTCCCCAAGGCGGTCTCTACGCTATTCAGACCTTTTCCCAGCTCTTCTTTGCTCATTCGGAGCCTTCTTTTGGTTTCTACAGCCCGTATGCACCCTTATCAATTCTCGATAGCCCAGACTTCGAGCATCGTGGTTTGAATCTTGACATTGCCCGAAACTGGATATCGCCCCAAGATGTTATGCGTACGATCGAGGCCATGGCTGCGACGAAGCTCAACCAGCTCCATCTTCATGCCGCAGACGCACAATCGTGGCCGATAGAGATTTCCGCACATCCCGCTCTAGCCATGAATGGCGCGTATGATCAGGATCAATCATGGTCGCCGGCAGAACTCGAGGCTGTCCAGCGTCATGGGTCGGCCCACGGCGTCGAGGTATTCCTTGAGATCGATCTTCCCGGGCACACCAGAGCAGTTGGCTATGCATATCCCGACCTTGTTGTCGCCGCCGACAGAGAGCCGTGGTCTGAATTTGCATTAGAACCACCTGCGGGTCAGCTTAGCCTGAATTCATCTGATGTCAACCATTTTCTTACTACACTCCTTGATGATCTCCTTCCGCGAACCTCTCGCTGGAGTTCTAAATTCCACATTGGTGGAGACGAGCTGAATACGCATCTTTACGATTTTGATCCTACTGTCAGATCTTCCTCGTCCAAAGTGCTCCAGCCCCTTGTGCAGGCCTTTGTTGATAACATCATCTCCGTCACTCAATCCTACGGGATCCGACCCATCGTCTAGGAAGAAATGTTGTTGGAGTGGAACCTTACCTTACCCAAATCCGCAACAATACAGACATGGCGCTCAAACTCCGCGCTCAACGCCGTGGTCAGCAAGGGACACAGAGCTTTGTTCGGGTCTAACGATCACTGGTACCTTGATTGTGGTTTGGGCTGGTTCTTGGACCCAAGTCTACACAATCCTGATCTTTCCGATCCAGACCGTCGTGTCAGACCACCATACTTAGACAGCTGCAGTCCTTTCAAAAACTGGCGACATATCTACTCGTACAATCGATTGGAAGGCGTCTCGCAAGAGCATTGGCATCTCATCGCAGGCGGCGAGGTCCACATGTGGGGAGAACTTACAGATAGCATCACGTTGGACAGCACGTTATGGCCAAGGGTCGCCGCTGCCGCGGAGGTGATGTGGAGTGGCGCCGGAAAGATGGCGGACGAGAGCACAACAAGGCGTCTTGCTGAGTTCCGGGAGAGACTTGTGGCGAGGGACGTGCGTGCAGGCATGGTGCAAATGGAGTGGTGTCTTAGGAATCAAGGTAAGTGTACGCTTTGAGTCTGGACATGCTGCCGAAGGATCGAGAATTAAAGTGAGTACTTAAGTTAAGGTCAGTCACTACCACCCTAGATGAGGAAATGGTTGGTCGAGCCATGATGTCGTAGGCGCCGGACAGTATATTTAGACGTCTGTTCTAGCGACAGCGCTTATGTATAGCCAAAGCACATCTGCCGGTGGGAAACTAGACCATGGTCTGGTGGAGGCCCAAGACTTCATCTGAGTGGTAGGTTCTTTGAAAATGATGGTGTCGGGGTGTCTCGAACATGAAGCACAGACGTCAACGAATCATTTGTATTTGAATCTACACGGTATCCCGAGTAGTATGTACGTCCTCTTCAAAACCGGATTTAGGATCGACAAGACCGACTAAGCGACTACCACATGTCGTCCATACCCGCCATGGCCTCCAAATCATCATTAAAGTCGTCGTCACGCCTACCATCAGCATGGCTCGGTGCTTTGGGTGCGATCGAACTAGACATGCCACCATCTTGCTGAAAGCCGTCTTCCGCAAGCAAAGCATCGAGTTCATCCCCATCCGGTTCGCCATCGCCCTCGTCATCCGATATGAACAAGCTCTTTCCAGCATCAGCTTCCCTCTCCCTCCTCCTCTGATCTTGCACAGCCTGCGGTGTAGCCGAGTACAGATCATCGTCAGCATCTTGCGCAGATGATGGTGTACGGGGCCTCTCGTCATTGACCGTGCCAGAGGTCATGCTATCGGGCCCCTCATGGTCCTGCTTATCCATGCTCGGATCTTCATCCAGAACCACGTCAGCTTCCTCAACCGTCGTCCGTCGTGGTTTCCCCTCATCAATCCACTCCCTCCTCATCGTCTGCAACCTCTTCTTATGCCCCAACTTCTCAACCATCACCAGCCCATCCGCAAACTTCGCGCGCGGATACAGCTCGTCGAGCCAAAGCTGGTAATGCTGCAGCAGCCTCGCAACATCCGAATACTACAACCCCCCCAATAATCAACATCAATCCCACAAAAACCAGCAAACGTGTAACCGCCTTACTTCATGCCCTTTCCCCTTAAACCTAAGCCTCTCCTTCGTAATCCGCCGTAGCTTCGGAATGCCAGCTTGCGAGAGCAGCCGTTCTTCATCTAGCTTGGCGATAGGCGCCCGCTTCCTCTGCACCTTGACCTCCTCGTCTATGCCGAGACTATCGATTTTGTGGCTGTTGTTCTTTGTGCGGGAGGGGATGGCCGTTGGTTTTGGGGCGGTGGGAGCATGCATGTTGGTGTCCACATCGCGGAAGACATCGTCGAGGGTGACGTTGTAGTCGAATAAGTCATCGAGCTCGTCACCGGCTGCCGGGGCGGCAGGCGGGTTGGCGGTGGTTGTGGCCATTTGTGCAAACTGTTGGGGAGCAGCTCGGTTGGCAGAGATGAATTTAAAAATTGGAAGTGACCAAGTCGTGTCGAAGCGCGTTATTGTAAGCGCGCTTGCCATTAATCACGTGATGGTCTTAGTGCCTGGCGTCCTGGACCCTGGCTGAATCGATCACACTAGTGGCACTATCGCACTAACGTAGATTTGGACTACTCATTGCAGTCAAGCTCCATGGTAAAACAATCAGGAGGTCCTATGGATTGATTGCCTCAGTTCTCTGTTCTCACTCTCAGACCCATGGTAGGAATCTTGTTAGGAGGTGGTGAGGGAACAGAAATTTATCTTATGACAAAAAATCGCATATCCCTACATACGGAGTAAGGTCCGAGGGCTGAGGCAAGTGGCTTGCGCAAAGGGCCGCGATTCCTGACCACCGCAGTAGTACAAGTACTTGGAAGGTAGTGATCCTATCCTTACGATGAGGTTGATCTACTTAAGCTTTGGCGTCACGCCACCTCCCAATGTGGCTATTTAGTCGCCGCGGTTGTCTTGGATTGCGGTGGTTCCAACACACTTCTCCCTTTCGGATATATGCGAACATGAACTATTCGATGCCAAGCCAGACGAACTTCAGAGCTCGCGGCCTATCCATTCCAGACCTTTCAATTGGCCTGCAAAGCTGGGGCGGCTGGCTGAATTGAAGATCTACGGAGTATGGATCCAGATACCAAATCGCAAGACCATACCCAGGCCTTCTCCGCTTCCAGTTGAGACAGATACATGAAGCACCCCGGAATACAAAGATGGACGTTGTCTCCTTGCTTTTCTCCCTGACCCGTCATCAAAGCCCGTCCTTCTCGCCCATTAAACATCTTTAGCTCTACTATCGCTGTAGTTCTTTGACATGCGTGCTCGACTACTTTCGCTAGCCTTGGGCTTCCTCCACCTTAATGGCGCTCTTTGTTCCCCACTCGCCTTGAATGACCAGGCTCTCGAGGCCAGAAACGATCCTGCTATAAACATCTGCAAAGCCGTCACGGTCATAGTCTCAAAGCTACAGCTTGAGAAAGCAACCCCGTTCTGCTCCTCATTCCTACATATATCGCCTAAGACAGTGACAATCATCGGGTACGCTCTCTTCAAAGGCGGCCATTAAATGACCTCTTTGCTGATGCAATCTAGGTCAAGCACAACTACCGTAACCGTCACAAGCCGAGTCGATACAACGGTAATCCAAACAATAACAAGTGTCCCAACCGTCAGCTCTACAACATCGGTCACACAAAACATTCTTAGTACGGACACTTCGACTATCACTGCCATTTTCGTTGCGATCGCGACCGCGAATTATACGATAAATGTGGAAACGATAACAGGAGTTGCCAGGTGCGTGGGACTGCCTGTACATTCTGAGTGAATACGGGAAAACGATGTTGACTTATATAGCACGAGGACTACTTTCTTGGCGGGCAATCCACCAGCCAAACTTCGTAGGCATGAGCAGCCTGAGCCGGACAAGTCAGACGAGTCGGACGAGTCTGCTGAGCGAAAGCACCCACGTCAAAAGGCAACCCCAGTTCCGACACCCAACTGCGTGAAGCCGCTTCCTGGACAACAAATATCGCAGGCCTGCTCATGCCTCAATATCCCCACTCCGACGTCCACGATCAGCCAGCAGACGGTGTTCACATCGACGAGCACTTTCAAATTAGCCTCGACGGGCAGCTCCGTCACTACGGTAGCTGGCTCGCCGGTCACGAGCGTCTCGACGGTCACGGTCTTTCAGACTTCTCGGGTTCAAGCGCTCACGACTGTCTCAACCGCTTCAGTAACGGTAGCGACCTACGAAGTCTTCACGGTTACGGTGACAGTCGCCGCCCCAACATCCACCTCAACCATCTACCCCTGTGCCACCCCACTCCCCACTCTTTCGCCTAGAATCCCCAACGGCGACTCCTCATCCGCCAATAGCCTCGCCATTCTTGGCCTGTCAAGCAGCGTGTTCTCTCTTGATACGCCGGAAGGAAACAGTGCCCTGGCATGCTGCAACGCTTGCTTGTTCCAGCTACCCAACTGTGTGCAAGCAAATTTCTTCTCCTATCTAGGATGCAATGTGTACCAAGCCACGGACCTGTCATCTGGGAGTGGAAAGAATATCAGTGCGACATGCCCAGCGGGGACGTTCGCCGGACTGTCTTATGGACCGGATGTTGCCCCGTATTCCGGAAGCACGGGGAATATCATTGGACCTTGTGGACAGAGTTATACGGACCTGTGATAGAGAGCTTTTTGGGAAAACTGGGGTTGGAGGTGGGGGGGTGTGCGGGAGTGAGTGTGGATGATGGTAGCACCACTCGGATGACAGAAAGTAATAGAACCCAGAAGGATCAACATTTGAACGGACTAGGAGGTTACTATACATAGTAATATTAGTATTAGCTGGACCGAATAGTACGATGACTGTAAATAAACGCATCCGCATCAGCATCGGATCTTAGCAGAATTTAAGCATTTCACATGTCGTACATGCATATTAACGAGACCACGTAAAGCCATGACACCAGGACTGCGTGTTTCAATATCAAAACTAAGGCGACCTAGCCCGAAATGAACATCTCCGGTCTAAATCCGAGATCACATAATGCTCTGAAGCCTGCGAAGGGTCCATGAGGTCCGATAGCAGCTTCGACGGGACAGAGGAGGGGAAACCTCGATTGGGCTTAGCGTCTTTGCGGGAGTTCTTGGGGTGAGATGACGGTCCAGATGTATCCGGGAGAGGACATGCCATAGCAACGACGGCCATGAGTCCCAGACTAAGCTGTACATGGCTGAGCATCTAATCTTGAACACTTGCAAAGGAAGGAGATATTCGTGACAGTGACGCAGATGTTTGCTTGCAATCCGAGTTCTTTCTGGAGGTGGTTTTTAGTGGATCTCAGGATGGTCTTGAACGGGTCAAGGTCCTCTGTCGTCGGTAAAGGACGGTGAATCATTGGAGAGCCCGGTTTTGGAGCATCGACGTTGAAGACGTTCCATGCAGCTGTTGATTCAATGAGGGGAGGTACATACGGCAGAAAGTAAGTGAACTCGACATCATCCGTCAAGGCCACAGTGTTGTTCCCAACATCACAAGAAAAGAGGGGATCTATAATATCGTCGTAACATGTGAACAATATCCGGCGAATCAAGAGGAAGTTGCAAACGCGGCCTAAAGTCCTCCAATCCTAAACTTTTAGGACATCAAGGTAGATCCTGCTGTTCATCGCAAGTCCGTAAGGTATCCCAGTCAATGATTCATGTGCAACAAACATTTCAGAAAAAAACCGCTGCTCAGGGGTTCGGTATGCGACATTAGCCCGTCAACCACACTGCCTCACAGTAATACGAGTGGTGTTTTTGACCCTTCGCCCAAGGAACAGCGCAGGGCACATTCTACGCACGCATCGCTGTCCCTAATGACGAGGAAGCGTTCAGCTTTCTTGTGGCCCTCGTTATACATATCGTCCAGCTTCACTCAACGCGCGTCTGGGTTACTGGTGACATAGATGAACCATCCAGGGATCTGCGAAGAACTGACTGTAGCGTCTGACTCAGCAGTGCTTCCTCCTTGTGCAGGTTTGCGAACAAGCCCCCTTTCTTCGAACTTGCCTTGAAACATCTGTGTCTCTGGCAATTCGAGCTCAAAGCTATACGCATCAAAGTCCGAGGCTGTTTCGCTGCTCGTCAGCTGTGGGATTCGTCCAATACAACAGTCATCGATGAAGTCCGGTGCAAGAGCTTCATCCTTGTTGCAATCACAAGGGGGTATCCTCCCGGCTTCGACGCAGATGTCGAACATATTACGAAAGCCCATTCTATGCCCCCAGGCCGCTGGTCCGCGATATGTTTGGCTGGCTGCAGATCCCTACTCGTGGCTGGTCCGATAGTATTCGAACAGCTGCACTACCCGGAATGCGTCGGCCTCAAGCCCCAGTGCGGTCTTTCCCCTGCCTGATCTACTTACACCAAGAGATGTGTTAACATCCAAACCCTCGAGCCTCCCCGGGCGGGAAGCATCGCATATTTGGACTGCTTTGGACCCATCAATGATATGGGGACGTCGAACATCTCTGCTTATTGGCACACCCAAGACGACGCGCATGTACCGTACGTCTACATCTTCTGGACCGATAGCGTCAATAACATCAAAGAAGATGCTCCAACCCCAGGCAGTAATGAGCACCGCAGATACGATGTACTCCTTGGAGAAGGTAGACCCGAGCAATAGGTCACACAGTACTTCAAAGGAGATAGGTAGACTACGAGCAATTCGGGAGCCATCTTCCAACTCTCCATTTCGACAATGCTTCCTTGACATTCCATTATACGCGCGCAATGAGAGCGGAATTTTTCGACAATTCTCGGGATCAGAAGGCAGAACTCTCGCAAATGTAAGTAGAGTCACGACTAAAGCTTTCCAATCAGCTTTCTGCAAGCCACTCCCCTTCTTCGGTGGATCGGGCTTGCATGTAGCTAGCTGTAGTTCGTCCAACGATGGTATCGCGAATAGAAACTCAGCGGCAGTTCGAACACCGTCAGCCGTCAAATGAGTGTGCGCGCGGAGATGAACTTGTTTAGGAGAGAGAGCGGACGTTGTACCCTCGTTCGAGTCCAACTGACCTACGATTGGAAGCACATAGCCTATCAGCCAGCTGGTAGAGAGCTGGTATTCTGCCTCGTTTGCGCATCGGCCCCGTAAGATCTTGTCGCTAAATCCGAAGACCCCCCATCGCTCTTCTGGTGATATCTCATGGACAGCATCATCTTCCAGAACCAAGCTGAATATGCGCTCATTGTTTCTTAAGGGATTCAACAATGTAGCGCTCTTCGAGGCGCCCGAATTGACCACAATGTTAGGTTGGGTATCATCGCCGAAGCGGACTTTAACGAAACTACCATGCAAGCGGACAAGGATACTCAGACCCAGTACGTGGTGGCACCATACCACGATAGTACTGATACCGCTCTGGGTCTCGACGTCAAGAGCTCCTGTTCCGGGAAAGGCTTGTAAGTCTACTAGAGATCCTACCAGGGCTCGCAAGACCGTGAAAGGAACGAGGCGGGTATCGAGGTGGGGAAGTTCCTGGAGCTGAGACTTTATCTCAGGGCGGTCGGACTGCTTTGAGAAAGTAAGTTCGGCCGATCCAATCTTCTTTTCGATCTTGCCGAACAAGTCTGCCCAGGAATAATCGGCGGTTTGTTCTCGACAAGCTTGCAAGGTTCCTATTAATGATCTGTAGTCCGGCACGTCCTGCGCGAATTGGCCGTCTTGGTCCGCCATCTCTTGAACAGCGGATACAATAGCGTTAGCAAGACTTTGTGGCTCGTGCGAGAAGCCAAGAAGAGAAAGTTGGATGACCATGGAGAGTAGGACAGGATCTTTGAGCGCTTGTCCTACTGTTGGCCCAGCCCCAGCTGCAAGCGCAATCTTGATACGGTGAAAGATTGTTGGTCGTACGGATCTCGCTACATCTGCGCGAAACTCTTGCTCAAAATCCTTTCCGATACGATGACGGCCCATCAAGGAAGCCAATTTTTGCTCTGTCAATACGTCCGAACCAGACTTCTGGATCGCATCGGCTTGACCCAATCTATTGATCAATTCTAAGGCCTGGGTAGGAAGGTTGAGCGCGTTCGTTATCTCCCTGATGGGTTGCACGGGTGGTGCCATGCTGGCTGGGAGCACAGGATATTGAGGATTTGAAGCAATATTTTAACCGCTACTTGTTCACTGAGTCCTGGGATGAGAGCGAAGGAAGGAGACCTTCAATTGATGACAGCTTTACACGATTAGTCCGGCGGCAGGCGCACACACCATCATCTTTTGAAAGCCTCAAATACAGAATGTGTGAGATGACCTGGATAACCCAACTCACCTGGACCTATATAGCACTAGACATTAAAGAGACAACGATAAAGGAGATGTTCGACAAACAGCAACTGCCCTTAAAAGCAAACAATCCTGCCAGAGAAAGACGGTACTTCCAATACGCAATTCATGCCCTCCAGCCACGCCTCTTTGTTGTCATTCATGACTCTACCATGTTGAATCTATAACGAGGTGAGCTCATCGGAAGAGTAGGCGGGTGGACAAGGTCACAGGGGCTAGAGATATGTTAGCAGAGCAATTAAAACGAAGATTTTATGGAGAGAATATACTAACACCATTTCGATGGGTTATCAGCGTTGCATCTTGAAATGTCATGATCCCATGCAGGCTACTCCGTACCCAAGAAGCGATGGTGTGTATTTCACCAGGGTGGAGCTTGAGTGAGCGGATAACGAAAACACAAAAGTCCGTTCAGCACCGAAAAGCTACTCTGATTCAAACAAATATGATTCATGGTTCGTGCCATCCAATAGTATCACGTACTACAGCACCGTGCAACTTCGATTGTCTGTCCATCCAGTTGCGCCCTTTATCTGCTGTCTCGGAAGTCAGCTCTCAAGCGTCTCATCTGCCTTGAACATCCTTCAACGGCTTGCCGCTCTGACCATGAATCTCCATCGGTCGAAATGTCCACCATGGACGCGCCAATCCGTTGCTTTGAAAAATATCAAGCACTGATACACCATCTTTAGCGACTGCAAAGGCCTCTATAGCCAAAACGAAGTCGTCAGGGATCGAAGTGATTCTCGCTCGTGCCAAATACGTACTGCTTCAGAATCTTCTGTCCACTGACATCCCTTAGGGAGCTTGAAGTGGCGTGTGGGCATCGGTATAAGAACGTCAGTATGCCATTCTAGACGCGATATGCCTCGCAGATCACCAGTCGAGGAAAGCGACGCATCTTGTGCTCCGACATTGAAAGCATAAGCTTGTTATACTCCAAGTGTAACTTCATCAACCTATTGTCTCCTCAATCATCTCCGGCACGAACCGATACCAGGCCGAAAGTTTGTACACAATGCGGCAGTGTGTCGATAAGCGCGCATAGTGGCTTGCGGGAATCTGGCGTCGGTCGATGGAGGGCGAGAAAGGGATTCAAAGAATAATCTAATCGGCCATTGAAACGGGATCATCACCATTATTTTCACCATAGTTGCTCCATGCATTCTTTACAATGTTGGCCCGAGGTATCATTTTTTTGAACGAAGTCACCAGCGTATCATGGAAGAGTATCTCCAGGAAGAAAGTCCAGTCGGTGATGTTGGAATAGTGTCTGAAATGCGATATGTTTGCTTGGAGGGAAGTCAAGACGGGGTAGGATTGCTTTCGAGTTAGCAGACCTGCTGTCAATGCAAGACAGAGCACTTTTTTGTAGTTCGGTGAGGCAATGACACGGATAGATCAGGCAACAAGGGCAAGTGGAATGCTTGATACTGAGCGCTTGGGACCAGCGCCGACGACAAAGGGGTGAAAGTCATCTCGACCTGTCTGTCCATCTGGTCCCTCGCCATGATTCTATGTGCGTCAATAGAATGACTTTGAAAGGGATGCGACATTCGCCACACTCGAGAAAATGTTGACAATAGCACAAACAGCGTAGATTAAGCGCTTGATTATGATAATGCATGCCATGACTTTGTGTACAGTCACCAAGCCATAAATTAGAACGATGGACTAGCGTAGCAAATCCGTCATGATCGACTATTGATTAGAAACCACTATGGCGGCCTATCTTTGAACAAGGTCCTCACGCTCTCCATAACTTCGTCAGAGCTATCCCACATCTTTGATGATGAGATCTAGGGGACGCGACCGTAGCTCGGGTGATCTTTGAAAAGTGCATCGAGACGTCGTCTCACAGGCCTATGACTGTCCCAAGCCCGGCGAGTGAGAGTGCCAGGAGCGCAAGCGATGGCAGAAGGACTACGCCAGCTGATTTGGCATTAGGAGACGCAGTCGGAGCCGCGGTAGTAGATGAGCTTTGCGAAGCCAGAGTCATAAAAACTGGCGAGACTAGGATCAGACAGATGATAATTACCTTGTAGGGAAATTTGTTGCGCCGGGCGTCGGTGCAGAGCCTCCCCCATTCGCACCGCCCTTCTCGAAACATGGCAAAGCGTTACCGGGTAGCGACTCCCAGCATGTGACGGCCTGCTGCTCGCCGAATTTGGCATCCGCCTTGCACGTCGTCGACCAGGCCAGCAGAACAGCGACATCGAGCTTGAGGTCAGGATTCGAATTCCAGCAGCCATTGCAGGTGTTCATGTTCGTCGCGTTGTTTTGCGTCGTACACATGCAATGAACGCTTGTAGTGTCCATGGTGCCACCAACGGCGGTGACATTGGTGCTGGTCGTTTCGCAGCCTTTAATTGCTTCTTTGTAGGAATCGCAAGCGGCGCATTGGGCAGCGGTGAGTGCTGGGAGGAACGAGGCAAGCAAGGTCAGATAGAATAGGTAGTAACCCATGTTGAACATCAACAGGAAGTTGAGGACGTTCGAAAATGGTAATTGCAGAACCGGCAATGATTAGTGCTGAAGAAAAACGAGATTGTCGGATTTACCCTAGGGGATTCGTTGGCTTATGAATTCGAAATCCATTCGCCAAGCTTGAGCGTACTGCAGGTACGTCTCTTGCCAGGAAAATCTTATGGTATATTCTTACCATCGTCTGCAGTCTATCACATTCTCGGTTATCATGTTCGTTTGCGGACTTGAAGCGCCCGGATCGCTCTATCGGTTGGGGGCCGGCGGCAACTTCTCCCTTATTCCTACATGCCCAGCTTTACTAACCCCTGGAAGGAGAATAATGGCTCTTGGCGCAATCTTACTGACATGAGCGGATAGGGTGGAATAACGGTGGCAGCTTGGGGGCAGATTTTGTAGGGCTTGTAGATAAATTGTGGGGGGCCAGGACAAGGCGCCCGCATGACACCAGAATTGGCAATGTGGACGTTCGTGAATCCGCGCATAATAGAGTTGTGGGATAGTCCTAGGAAGGCAATCGTAGCCGTGATGAGATAGACAGTACCATCATGGTAACGTTTCCAGTCCCGTAGGCTGAATTCTGGAATATCCAAGTCCCAAAGCCTCGAAAATCGTGGTTGTTTAAGAGGGGTCACCCTGAACAGGACATCAGGAAAGCATTCTGGCAGCCTAACAAACCATGAGGGTAGATAGTGCGGTTCTTTACGTTTTGTGCCGTCTTTATTTATTATGAGTAGTAAATAGCAAGCGTTCGCATCTAGGTTGTAGTGGAACTACTTTACCTCATGGAAGGGGTGGAAGCCGTGGTTCAGCCGGTCACGTGACCCATTCGACTTTATATTTGGATCAGCTCCTTATCAACGCATCACACCTTTGGCCACCAGGAGTCACAGCGTACAAGTTGTTACGTCTACAGACGGAGAAGAGTAATCAAACAGAAGTCTTCCGCCTTCGAAGCTTAAATTATTACCCAAAAGTGCTCCCTATTCCAACATGCCGATCCATACGCTCCGAATGTTCACCCGTTGAAGCGAAAGCCTATTCTCCACAAAAACTGACTGCGCCATCATCTTGACTTCCTTTGACACTCTAAATAGTCCCATTCAGAGAGACCGAACTACCATTGACAAGGACGCCGGCTGCGTCGAGCGATGCGTCGAGCGAATCGTTGTTGTTCCCCGCAATGAGCCCATTTCGAAGCGGAACCGAGCACACACCTTGATCAACCTTGGGAGGGATGCTCGTGGCCTCTCCCCAAGTCTGTCTCAGCATGATACGACCCGCGGGTGTGGAGTCACTGGCTTCGATCAGGGTATCTAAGGCAATCGATCACTCAGTACGTGATCAATTCGTGGTGCTCAGGAGGCACTTATGACGCACTTCGATCTACCAATTGCCACCAGTCGTCGCTCCGGAAAGCCTTTTTTGTCAGCTCCAGAGGCCATCCCCAAGGGAACGTGTACTTGAAATCGAAGTGTGGGTGCTTCAGCCAGCCGACGTAGACCACGGAATGGTTTTGTCCTTGCGGCAAGACCTTTATGTGCCGAGGGTCAGGAAGTGCCGCTTGTCGTGACCTGAGACTGGCGTATTAGCATGTCGATATGAGAAGCATAAACAGTGGAACGTCCTACGATAGGGTTTGCTTTATTGCCAGCCAGTCTCTACCCTCGTAACCGCCATGTTGACTCATCAACAGAAACTCAGCACTCCACAGCATATTTGTCGGACTTTTCTTGTATATGATGACTACACTCTCCCAGTCACTAGGGTACACATCATTTAGTTCATGTACTTCGAATAATTGTCGAGAGAACGTTAAAAACTCACAAATTATGGCCCACATCTACATGGGCGAAATGCGTTGTGTCGAACCAACAAATGGCTCCATCTTTCTCGTAAAACAGGTTTAGGGTCACTCTTATTTCTGTTTCTGAGCACTGTCTAATGGCAAAATACACAGGAAACGCTGGAGTAGGGTTGCCGCTTTCGAGTTCCGGAGTCCGGCAATCGCAGCCCACATTGGCATAGTCGCACCGTTTGGCAGGCTTTGTCCTATTTTGTGCATCATAGATATCAGGAGAGTTTGGTGTTCCTTGGTAGGCCCATGTAGGGATGCTGTAAGAAGCTGGCTGTCAATAATGTAGACAGGGTCTGTATTGGGCATATTTACCAGGGCGGGTGCCCATACAGCTGGCCATAGAAGAAAACCCTTTGCGTTTCGTCAGTAGGGGTTCCTTCTATTGCAACAACGAGTAAACACAACTTACGGGGCATTGAGCCGAGCAAGCCCTGCGCGTTCGTTCGCGAGGTAATTTTGCATATCTGCGTCGCGAAGGTGTGTAGCTGCAGGTGCTACGGATGGGAGAAGAAGAAGAATGAATAGACAAGAGCGGAACAGCGATGGCAATCGATTACGCAACAAGACGGGTAAATATAAAGAGAAGAGATAGATATTCTGAGATACTTTGAGGGTCGTCCTCATTTTCGCAGACTTCGAATGCTAAGGAAGATAGGACCTTATACAGAGCTGTAGAATTACAGAAGAGAGAGTAAATGGAGACCATGATGAGTCTTATGCACCGAAATCAGTGGGAACGATACGGGGCGGTGAGGCGGGCTGAAATCTGCTTCTTGAAAGCTGTGCAGAGGATTCTACAGGATGACGGGATGTCCGGGCGCCTGAATTCGAGCATATAATCACGCAGTTGTGTACAGTTACACGGGATGTAGGCAGGATTTATGTATCAAGACGAACCAAAGTTGTCGAAGGCAAAAGAAGGCAACTTGCGAACGGTGAGCAACCGTCTCGAGAGGACCAGTAGCTGGAGTAAAAGCTGTGGAGGACCGTCTGATGCGGCCGAGTGTAAGGCTGCATGACCCACCCACTGTGCGTGGGATATCTCATATTGGCCCGTCGACTTCAGGCTCCATAAGGCAAACATAGTCGTACGTGTATCAGATATGATCCTTCTGTTCGCGTTAGCAGAAAGGTTGGTTCGCCATTACCAATGCACCGGCTCGCGAACGTATTTGGCCGCTATACGGAGAGCTGAGAGATGCTAGCCGCAATCGTTCTTGCGATTCGCGCACACAGGTCCGTGATCCTACAATGATCAGCAAGACATCATAATTGTGGTTGCGAGTCTCTCATCATGCTCCCTAATACTTTACCCTCTGGAAGTGTACGAGGTTAGTTTAAGTCTCGGATTTGCCATCAAGTTTTCATTCATCAATTACCTACAAGCACGAAGTCATCCGCCATGCTCCAGCTGAGGAGTCTCTTCCTTTTCTTCCTTGCCTATACCAATGCCTCTCCTGTCGCTGCACCAGCATGCTACGGTGACGACACCGACTTCCCAGCTCCAGCAGCCTTAGATTGCGCGAGTGGCATGATCAACATCAAGAACGACCCTTTCTACGCAAAGTCGCAGGCATACGGTATCCTTGAGGATTCCCCACGCAATGTCCCTATCAACTGGCCTCACAGAAGTTGTATGATGACCGTCACTGCCATTGACGGCAGCAAGACGGACACATTTGCGCTTTCGCGAACGATGCCTGCGTTTGCAGCCATATACGAAATCTGTATTAGGAAGAAGAAATCAAGGCAAGGCTTTGGAGGATATATCCCCATCGGCCATGGAAAGACGTTTTACGCTGTTGTGCAGTACAACCCGAGCTACCCAACCTTCGCGTTCGACGAGCACTTGCTGAGCTCCTCAAACCGAACCGATAACGCAACGATCTTGCAAGTTTCTCAGGCCTCGGGATCTACGAATACCTCGTAATGTGCACCTGTTTTCCGGTTCAACAGTCGATGTCGTATCAAGCCCTCTTTGTTGTCGCCTCACCATCAACTTATCTGGCAACTGATCTGAGCGACATCGGCCGCATATTTCGCTTTGGTGATCTTGAGGGAGGCCCAGCGATCAAGGTGCTTGTCTCGGTTTTAACATTGAAGCTTTTATCAACATCCATTTCAGTGGAAAGAGATATGCCGAGACGGTTTCTCCAAGGCGGATGGATGAATGAGTTAGCGTTGATAACGGAGGTCCGCCCGGCCTATGGGTGCAGTAGCCCTGCTTTCAAGTCGTGTCAGCGCCAAAGTACCCCTATACAAAATGATAGGTTTGAATTTGGCATGATAGGCCGGGAATTTATGATCATCGCCGAAACTCCAGTGCGAGTAAGTATCCCGTGTGAGTACCCGAGGCCGCCGGCGTCGAACTAATCCCACCTACGTGCTAGTTCCAGTCCAATAGCAACGCTTGTAAGCGACTGGAAGTTTCGTTTAGATGGTAAAGCATTCCTCGATCATTTTCGCAACTTGTAGTGATAGCGGCAGTTTCGGATGGGCGGTATGCCAAGCTAGCTTGACAGGTTGATAGGAATGGTCGTCCTACAAGTACACCTATTCAGAGATAGTGTTAGGTAACTAGTCTGCGCACACCTAATTTCGATAAAGCGCAACGCGATCAAACAACGAGGTCACGGAAAGCCTTGAGCATCGCCCTAATCCGAGGACTGCGGAAAATATCAGATACCAGGCTGACCTAGCCCGAAAGGGACATCTCCATGCTAAGTCCGAGGTCACATGATGCTCTGAAGCCTGCGAAGGGTCCATGAGGTTGAGGCGAACGTTCGACGGAGTAATTGGGAAACCTCGATTAGGCTTAGCTTGGCTTGGCAGACGTATTAAACAGACGACACAGTACACACGGACTGCTATGCCGGAGATGATTACAGAGGTCATCGACTGATTGACTTACGGTCGGGGTATGACAGGCTCTTACTCTTGATGCTGAAGCAAAAGATGTGTGTTCCTTTCCTAGACTGTTTGCATGCGTGCGCGAGCTATATCGCGTGAAGATGTCATTCTGGTCTCAAAACCCACATAGTGCGAGCTACGAAATTCAAGGAGCATCGATCGTGAGGAGGAAGGATGGATCTCATAACATGTCAACTATCCTCCGTCTTCGTGCTTCAGAGTTGCGTCTGCAGGAGACACATCTACATACAATGGAACATGATCACTCGGCCCCCTTTCCTCCTCCGTGTCCAAAATACCCGCGTCCACCAATCTCCCCCGCTTCCTATCTTTTCCCTGTCCACTCCCTCTCCCTTCTTCAAATTCATTACCTCCCATACCCCTCGAGCACAGAATCAGATCCACTCTGTCCATCCCCGCTCCCCACACCCTGCCAGGAGGTCGGTATGTGTACTTTCTCTCCTCACCCTTCATCTCGCGGAACGAATCCTTCATCCTCAACCCACCTCTAGCATTCATAAAATTCTTCTCAAAGTCGGCCCGATTGGCCACATGATCTACGCCCACTCTCTGGCTCGGATATGAATCTAGCGAAGAGCGAGAGATATTCAGGTCACCTGCGACGACAACATCCCACCCATCTCCTTCATACCGTGCCACTTCATCCCTGAGATGAGTGTTGAAACGCCGTTTATGCGCGTGACGATCCCCCGTGATAATCCCCGTACTAGGTTCGCGATACGGCAGCGTCGTGCCATTCACAGCGTAGATACCAAAAACCACCAACCCTCCTCTCCTCCCCTGCCCAGCTCCCTCCCACACCACTCCTTCCCCAGCACCTTCTTCTCCACCGTCGCCAGCCGAAGCACAGGGTATCTCGAGCGCCAGCACCCTCCCCTCCAAATCCCACTCTACTTCCTTCACCCTTGCCCCCTCCGTCTCCGCCACATCTCGCCGCACAAGCATACACACCCCATAAACCGTCCCACTCCCACCCGGGCCGCGGGCATTGAACTTATCCCTCGGCAAGCCAAACCAGACATCGTATTCAGGACCACCTACACCCTCCTCCCCCAAATCATTCCCTTCCTCATCAGAGCGGCTCGACGACAGCGTGAAGGGCTTCACAGCCCGCCGAACAGCATCCTTTGTAGCAGTATCCGCGCGTGCGATCTTGACTTCCTGCAGGCTGACAACCGCCGGCCAACCCCACCGGCGGAGACATCGTCGCAGGCTGGGCGCTCTCGCCGGCGTTGCGATGTTGGCAGATTTTGACACCCTTGTGGGAGTAGGTGTTAAGGCGAAGAATTTCGTTATTGGGCACTGATTCTGGGGGATGACTGGGGGCAGGAAAGGCGTGATACCATTGATGTTCCAGGAGAGGATGCGGAGGGTCGAGGATGAGCTTGGTGGGAGGTGGGTAGAGGGCTGGGTGGTTGCGCGGGGATTTGAGGGGAGGGAGGGGAGAGGCGGCGTGGAGAGGCGGCGGCGTTTGAGGGGTGGGGGCGAAAGGGAAGATGAGCGATCATGTAAATTCATCTCTGGATGTGGAAGGTGGTGTGCAACTCCGGCTCTGTCGGCCAGAGCAACTAAAGTGAAGATCTCCAGCAAAAAGTGGGGCCCCACAAGCCCCCGCTTCCCGCTCCGTCCCTCCCGCTGTCTGCTGCAGGGTCCTCCCCATCATCACCCAAACAACCTCTCTCGAGTCCCCAAAAGAACTCCCCATCCGCAACTTTATCGCCTCAATTCTCTACAGGCGCAAGAATTTCACTTTACCTGCTACTCTCTTTTAACTGGCTATTGGAAGCCATGGCCCCTCCATGCACAATCTGTAATTCTGCCTATACCCATCTCTGCAAGCAATGCCACTCAAGCTCTTACTGCTCGACCAAGTGCCAGAAGATTGATTGGCCGTGCCACAAGCTACTTTGTTCTCAAGTCATCACAATGACGAAAGACCAGGCCTTTCATACAAGCGAGGCATACTGTTCAATCTCGAAGCCGAAGCTCCGTCGTTCACGTGGATAAAATGCGACCGGCACCGAGAGGACCGAGATGAGCCAGAACCATACTTCGAAGTGCCCCAGTTCGAAGAACATGTAGGCACAGGTGTCGGTTACACAGGCATGACACCCTCCAAGTTTTTCAAGAACTACTTTCGAGGACGAGAAACACAGCAGCCGTTCGAGATGTGGATGCGAGATAACTTCTTGAACGACGGATCAAGCCGGAATCAGAGTGCTATTGCGGCGACCAAAGGTACTATGGCTCACGATTGGCGTGGGCCGCTAGTTGCACTCAAGTACAAAGACGCTTGGGAAGGGGGAAGAAACGTGGTGTACGCGGATATGGATATGCAAGATTTTCGAGACGCCGTGGATTACTTGACTTACTACACGAACGAGGTTGCGTGGTCGAAGTATTTGACGGCTGGTGGTCCCCGATCAAAACATCCAGAGCTTAAGCATTCGAAATACAACAGCACGGAATATCCTTCAAACCCCGAAGAAGGCTCTTGATGCATTCAGACCGTCCGAGAGTTTCACATCATTACCAGATGTCTGATCGTCTCATCTGCTAATCGAGCAATGAACAGCGGCAACACCGAATCACTTTTGAAATCAGCAAAGAGCGAGAATCGACTTTTACCGAACAGGTATCGTGAATATTGCGGATTCATGGCGTTCAAAACGTTGACCTTCCATAACAGACGTCTTACCATGATAAAGCTGGATAGATCACAATCAGTACAAGCCTTCGTCGTCTTGTTCACGGCCGCATCTCCCATTCAACAAATGCAAGCCCGGTTCCATCAACAGCGACTCGCGAATTCTGTGCATTAACCTACATCGGGGTTTGATCTATAAAGCGGCAATCTAGAAATGCAAACTCAATTGCTTCCTGATAAGGAACATTAGACAACATCTGTTGAGAAAATGTCGAGGGCAGGAAAGACGATAGAGCTCGAATGACGGCCGATTACTTGACAGGTCGTCTTGTCCGTACATTTCGCATCAGGTCATACAAGCATTAGATGGCTTCGATATCGATTGGTCGCACGCACAGCTTTCAACATTCTTTCCAGGCAGCGTTGAGCATACTATTCACTCGATCTACTCGTCTTTTCGATACACTGGTGGAACTACTACCTCAGACTATCGTTGAAGAGCAACCTGAAGCCTGCTCTGACAAGCATGAACGATAAACATGGTAGGCAACTCTATGTTCTTCGACCTTAACATTGGACAAATGAGGTGAAAGGCTTCCCCTAGCTAAGGGAATGACCGAGGGATTTATTGCTTGACCGACTGATCATCGAGGTACGCTCACTGATAGTTCGTGCTTCGCTGAAGTACGCCGAGTCCGCAGTAATGCGGTAATCTAGACAATGGCACGGACTGATTCCTCGATTATACCTCTTGCAGCATCAAGGTCGCCGTTCTTACCATAACGCGGTTTTCTCGCACGACGTTAATCATGCATCACCGTACCTTCCCCTTTGCGCGAATGTGCCACCTCATGTTCCGACTCAGCTTGTGTGTAACACCAGAATGGCTTGAGACGCCGGCCATGCCAATGCCAGTACAACTCGGCTGATCGGAAAATCATGTACGCAAAGCCTTCTTGTACGATCCCATCTGCTATCCGGTAGTAGTTACACGTGGACCAACGTACCCTAGTTGAGACAACGCCGTCGGGTTCCACCTTACCAAGTAAGGCGTGCTCCAGGGATGCATGCTGCCGTTGGCCGTGTAAGGGGAAATAGCATCAAGTTTCACCTTAGCCATCAATTTTCATTGGACCCTCGGGGGGCACTTAAGAGCTGCGTCTCCCTCAACATCTTCAGCCAGTATAATCAGCACTAGTCATATCTACGTCCCTGCCACCTCAGACGACCTACTCAGATGCCAAGAAGCGCCACAGTCTCTCCATGCAGCTCCAAATACTCCTAGCAGCAGTCACGACCGCTGTGTCCGCCCTCGCATCTCCGACTGGAAAATCCATGATGGTAGCCTCAGCTCCAGGATGGACCATCGAATCCTTCCTCCGCACTTGCAACAGCAACGATACGTAAGCTATACTTCCCAAGGTTCTCCAACCCCAGTCGATCCTAATCAAAACCCCTTCGAAACATCCAAGCAGCAACCGCTCCAAATCCACCTCTCTCAACCCAACCCTCTCCCCTAAAACCCAAACACTGACTCCCAGACCCCAATAGATCATGCTCCTACTCCTACACCATCGCCCCACACACCGCCCCCGCAATACCCTGCTCCTACACCACAACCGGCAGCCGCGCCAGCTACAGCAACGTCGTGTGCGACAGCTACACGGTTAGTAGTTCTTGGAGCGGCCAGTTCGGACCGGACAATGGCTTCTCGACGCTTGCGATCACGGATGGGAAGCTGATTGTTTATCCGGCCTACCGTGATGGTCAGCTTGTGAATGGGATGGTGGTTAGGCCGGATCAGAGCTACGCGCCGGGGAATCTGCCTTGAGATGGTAGTGGGGGAGCGAGAGAAGGCGATACAATGGGGGGGGGGTATTGTATGGCGGGATAGGTTGTATGGATAGGTACTTCATTTCCTAGACAATAGCATCTATGATAGTTTCCCGGCAACTTCAGCATCCACATCTTATTTAATTCCTTACAAAAGCCCAACATGGATGAGGGCCCGCATTTAAGCAGCGACGTCTCTCCTAATCTCTGTCTCCCACTACTTTGAATCACACATTCTCGTTGTAAGGTTAGGGGGATGGGGAGGGGGAAAATAGGGAATTGCGAGGTTTGTGGGAGGGGGGAAGGAGATTGATGTTTCGATGATATCGGTGCATGTGTGGACTGCCAAATCGCTCCGTAACATAGCCATCGCTCATGAGAACGCCCCCTTACTTGCCCACCCTCCTTATTACCCCCACCCCCCATCTCAAAGACAAAACTCATGGATCCCCTGTGGCCCCACATCGTTATACTCCGTGCGACTCATAAACCCCTTACTCAGCCCCTGATCCACCCCAAACACCACCTTCGCCGCGACCTGCGCGCCCAGGAACGCCGCCTCCTCCGTCCCCGCATCCTTCCACTCCGGGAAATACTCCGGCATCCTGGCGACCTTGATGCTTGTGGGCGTTTGGTGGTGGCGGGGCTGTTCAGGCAGGTCTTGCTGCCGGTTGTTGGTGTGGTATTGTTGGAATTGGAGCTGTTGGTGTAGACTTGATTGGCCCGGGGGGGCGAGGTGGTGCGAGGCGGTGGTGGCGGCGAGGAGGAGGGGGTTGACGCCGCTGCTGCCGCCGTGGTGGGGTTGGGGGAGGGGGGTGTTGGCGCCGGTGGCGGCGGGGGTGGTGAAGTTGGAGGGGAGCTCGGAGGTGAAGATTGTGGTGTTGGAGGGGGAGATGAGGTATTTGGCGAGGAGGGTGGCGAGGAGTGCGTCTTTGAAGCCTGTTGTATGCTTAGTTGGGTGAAGAGGGAGGAGTAGGGGGAGGCTTGCCTTTGACCTTGCTGCCGTTGCCGGCAAGGATCAAGGAGTCCCATAGCTCGGGCCGCTTTTGCAGGTCGGGAACAGAGAGGATGGCTCGGTGGATGGCGTCGGCGATTTCGTCCAGTATGCCCCCGCACGCGGCTTGGAATCGCTCGACGCCTACTTCGATGTCTTTCCGGACAAATGCGGCTGCCGCTTCCTTGTTTCGCCTGCGTTCCTCTTTGCGCGCGGATGGGGTGTTCTCGACTCCATCGGGTACGGTGGGACTCACGGGATCAGGCGTTCTTTGCCTCTTGGTAATGCCGTCCTGCTCTGTCCCTCCGTTTGCGGTGCGCTTCCCGTTTGCGTTCAACTCGTCGAGCGGCCGCCGCTCAGTGTAGTGGAATGTGGCCTTCAGACGCTTCGAGTTCGGTAATCTTGCCTGTCTGTTCGCTGCCGCTGCCTCTCCGGCAGCTTTCTTTGCCGCTGCTTTTTCTATTTTCTCCTTCTCCTTCCTCGCTAGGAATTCGCTCGTTTTCCCGCTGGCAACTATGCTGGCGACGTCGAGTACACCTTCATTGTCTTCTCCATCTTTGACCTCGCGGTCTTGGTCCTCGTCGCCGACCTCGGTGTCTGGCCCGGGCCCTCTTGGTTGCGCCCCTTGGCCTTCTCCTGATCCTGTCGCGCCCGTTGAAGCCACCACCGCAGGGTTTACGGCCTGCTCTTCCGTCCCATCCTCGCCTGGAAGCTCCGTCCCTGCAGGTAAAATCTCGCACACAGGGCTCTTCTTCAGCTGCTCACACATATCCTTGGTGAAGCCTTTCGCGCTCAGTAGATCATGCAGCCTCTGTGTTATAGCATCCCCACCGCATCCAACCAGCCCAGCTCCTCTACCCAGATCATGCACCACGAAATCGCTCACAGCAGTTATATCGCATTTCCCAAGCCCAACATCCACCACTGTCGCTGTCGCCGTTGCATACGCGTAGCATGCTGCCAATGCCGAATCCATCAAGCAAAAAGCTGGCGTTCTGAACTTTTCGAAAACGTACTGGGTCAGGATCTCGTGGTCGTGTGCAGTCCATGCCGGCTGCGAAACGATGAGTATCGGAGTGTGGAGAGGGGGGCTCAATGTTTCGTGGACGTGAGAGAGAAGAGCAAAGAAGCAAGACCAGTCGACGACTCGGCCGTCTTGGATGGGCCGTACGGCGCCCTCATCGGTTGAAGGATCCTCCTCGTACAATGTTTCCTCCCCGTCAACAACCTCCGTCTTGGTCTCGGCCGCGACTCGCTCCCCGATCCCCTCGCCCATCGGCACGTCGCCGTTCGTCTGCCCGTCAACACCATTGTGTGTATGTGATTTCGTGACCTTTCTCTCTCGTACTTTCAATGCTTCCCATTCGCCCTTTCTTTCGGCAGGGAACATGCGCGTTGAAATGCGCAGCCGGGCGGGTGTGAAGGATTCGGGGAGCCCTAGCTGAGCGAGGGTCGTTTGGGAGCCAGGGATTATAAGCTGTAGACGTGATATCGCGAAGGTTAGCTAGTCATGTTGCGATTGTCTGATTGCGCCGAGCAGCATCGCGGGATTGACGAATGTGCATACCAATATGTGCTCGTCTTTGAAGGCGGGCATGACGACGGCAAAGCGAGCCACCGATCACTTGAAGGTGCAACAGGAGGCTGAGCGGTGTCGATGCCCTTGAAGAGCTTCGACTACCACGAGGAACGCTCGAGCAACGCTTCTGCCAGCAAGACGTATCATAGGGTTGTATGAGGGTTGCAAACCTCTCGTCTGCCAAGACTCAATCTTGCTCGCTTTTTATCTTCAGCGATCTGACCATGCCCCTATTCAACTGTCGGCCTTGTTCAAAGCCCCTATTGCAGGCGTCTGTGTCATGGCTCCGGTAGCTATAAGCTACGCTGTTCGTACATCTGAATGACCGAATTCCAAAAAGTCCCTTTGCCTTAGCGCCGCCATTCCCAGCGAACCTTTTGAGCACACCCTTTCCAAAATCCGTGTACCCGACCCTCGATTGTAAGCACGACGGTAGGTCAAGGCAAGCTTGCTATTTCAGACATGGTCAATTCGTCTAGACCTCTCTTGCGCTAGATGGTGCCGGCAAAATGAATCTGCTTTCTCGATCGTCGCATATTATGTACCACAGATTCATGTTTGCCGCATCACTTTCCCATCTCAAGTCCTCCATGCGCCAATCCAGCATCAACTATAGTGGACCCTTGCGGCTTTGACTTCGTGGCTCCGACATCGCAGCCTTTTCATTGGAAATTCCCGCGCCGGCTTCAGAACTTGGGGTACTTTCCTACGTGGGTTTGTATCTGGTTGAGTGTAACACTGGCGCTGTGTAGATTCGGCATGTTGACGACCCGTGTTCGTATCCTTTACGCGACACCGCCTGACAACTGCGTAAATACGAACTCTGTCTCATACGATTTTGTATATATCAGTTTCAACCTTCGTTGCACATACCTTGTTATCTTCATTTTCCATAGCGTTCGAAGGCGTCAACGGTGTCAACAGCCTACAGTTGGCGACAATCTATGGTTCTTGTCGGGAGTGTTCACTTGATATCTTTGGCTCTTTTAGGAGTCACTTCTGCGTTGCCAGCTCCAGCCGGTACTTGAGGGCACATCCCAACCTTGAGTCAACAAACTCACAATGCGTAGGTAATGCCACAACACCGGCGCCTGATGTCCTAACGGACATCTACCGGGTTGAAAGATGCGGCCACAGGAAAGCAGGTCTTGTCAGCGTGTTAGAAGCGGTGATGGCAGCAATACCACCAGCACTCGAAGATGTTCAACAGGGCATTGACAGCCCTCACGGATTTCGAGCATTCTTCAAATACGACGGCGCCAAGCAGTATGTGCACGATATACTGCTGCAAATCCTCTCACGCGAACCCAAATTAAACCTGGTACCAAATCCGGATAGACCAACTCCGCCTATTTTCGCTTGCGCACAAGAGGCTTCTACAAGATACCATCCATGGCTGAACCATATCAGAATCGATCCATGGATCATCTGCAGAACGACGCCACAAGCGGCTTTCACTGTTGCGCTCACGTCATATATCTGGATTTGTCCGGGCTTCTTCACCATTCCTACGAAACCAAGAGACTTCTCAGGGAGGGATTGCCCTACGATTGAAAACAATATGTTCATCACTCATGATCGACTGGAAATCTACCAGACATACATTGCCATCCACGAGATGGTTCATTTCTACCTTCAAAGCCATAGCCTCTCGGGCACTACCGATCCGCCAGAGCAGTATACTATCAATGGCTGTGTAGGCCTGCGCCCGATCAATGCGCTCCATAATCCCACAAGCTATCAATCTTATGTGGCTAGTATGTAATCTTACCACCTGCCTTTCCTACGATGGCTACTTTGTTGTACCTTACTGACTTGGTACGATGGAAAGTGGTCCAGCAGCAGTGCATAAAAGCACCGAATCCTTATATGCCTCCTTTCAACGGCCCGTATGGCGGCATTTCGATGATGACTCCCTCCAATGAATCCTATCTTCGGACGCACAATCTATCGAATGCGTTCGATGTTTTCGCGCCATCGCTGCAGCTTGCCTCAAACAATGACAACTCCACAGCAACGGCTTAACATTGGTACTAGGCTCTATGTATGGTTTGCGCCATGTGCACAAAGATTGGGTTCCGTTCTCGTGGACGCGGAGCCAATCAAACGTGAGATATCAATTGAAGCCCTCGTCAAGCAGGGCTGCTGTATGCCGTTCCCTATCGATGACTTCACAAATTTGCTTGCTACTGAATTCGATCCACTGTGTGTTTAGACGACGTAAGCGCATATATCATGCATGACAAGCCTGAACAGAGGGAGCATAGTCTTTCTGTTGTGCTTCACCAACTCGTCTTCAATGGTACAGTGTGATAGGCAAGATCTCCTTATCTAGCTTATATCGAAGACCCCGTCACAAAAGCTTACCAATAGCTTACCAGCGCGTAGTGCTTCGCACATGAATCGACGATAGTCGCACAGAAGTAAAGTTTCTACCCCGTATGCAATTGGAATCAAGCCAGCCTCGACGTTTACACGGAAGAATCGATCCACGTACTTTGATTTTGCAAGCATGAAGGCCTGGCAATGTATATTCCTTTGTAAGTCCTTCAATACATACAATTCCGCTTCAAGTCTCTAGCTTCGTCTCCTTGTACAGTACGTTCGAATTGGACCGAGCGTTGCGACTATCACGTCGAGGGCGAGGAACCAAATTGGAGAAGCATGTAGTATTGCTATACTACAGCTATCATCCTATTTTTTCGTACATGCAAGCAGTCAAACACTCTACCCAAAAAGCGATCCAACAGTTTTCCCCGGCCAATATAACTCCCCCCGAGAGCAGATTCGAAACCACGCCACCGAGTTCTTCAAAACAAGCAACAAAACCAACAAGCCGGGTACCCCCAACGCCCATGGCAGCTCCGATGACCCCCCAAACTCCAAAATCCACGCATTCACCTCCAGGGAGCCATGTCCCTTGGGATGCGTCGTATGCGGATTCTCCGAATCATAGGGTAGTCCATGAATTCCTCGTACCAATGCCGATGAGAGAAAGGGGTGATTTCATCGCTCTCCTGGACCGTGGGCTGAGCGGGCGAGTCGGTGCGCGGCGCAGTGACGACCACGCCACTTCTGGTGCATCGCCGCAAGAACTCTTCGTGTTCTGGTGACTGTGCTCTTACCTGTGCGTCGGTCGTGTGCAAGGACTGCTGGGCGACGGCCTGAGCAGGTGAATCAGTGCGTCGAGTAGGAGCGATCGCAACGCCATCTTCACTGCCGCTCAGTACGGACTCTTCCTGCGCTGGTGGCGATGCCGTGCTCCCTTCCAAAGCGTCATCCGTCGGAACGAAAGGATCTGCAAGCGCAGCTGCCATTTGCTGTGGCACAGCAGGCAGAGTCTCCGCCATCTGAACATCCCCCTCCGCTGCAGCGCCAGTGTAAGAGTCGTCCCAAAAGACCGAAAGCCGCGACACCGCTTCCACCAGGCACGGCACGTCAGCCGTATTCAAATCCCCTCGCCCATACCTAAGGACCGGCATATCCAACAGTCCTCGACACATCCACGCCAAGGTATGGTACCACTGCAACCATTCCTGGCAAAGTTCATCCTTGTCCTTCTCCTTCTGCCGCTTCCACCTCCGCTCCGCATACTCCCCCCTCTCCCGCTCATCCTGCCGCTCGTTCTCCTCCCTCACGAAGCTCATATCCCACGGCACCCCCCTCTCCGCCATCTCCACATCGTGAATCTGCTCCCCCAACCCCTTCCTCCTCACCCACCCACCATCCCCCTGGACCGCAAACCGAAACTCATCCTTCACCGTAAGGCTCTTAATCAACTGGAACTGGAGCAAAGCGAAATGCTCCTCCACCCTGCGGAAGACGTCCTGCTCAACTTCGCGGTGGGGGTTCTGATCGAGGAGTTCGTGGCGGGCTTCGAGCAGGTAGTGGGGGTACCACACGTCTTCGTACTCGTTCAGCCGGGCGGGGTCGCTGCAGCGGAGGGTGCGGCGCCAGGCTTTGTGGGCGTCTAGGGCGGTGAGGTAACGTGCGCGGGCGGGGTGGACGAGGGATTCGCCGTTGGGGGGGAGGGTGTGGGGGGCGGGCGGGGCGGGCGGGAGGTTCCAGAGCTCTGGTCATAGGTGAGCTGATGCACAACCGGGAGTAATAGGTGATAAGCTCGAAGCAGCAGCAGCAGCACGCAGATGCAACAACCGACCACACCGTTCCCGCCAACAGGGTACTCATAAACACCCAGCAACGAAAGGAAAGAAATGGAAAATGCAAGAAACTCACCAGAACTAACCCCCCTCTTCCAAATCTCCCTCCACACCCCTCGATGGCCCTCAGTGAACCACTTCCCTCCCTCCCCCATCACAAACGCCTCCCCCACCACCCCCTTATCCCGGAATGCAACCCACTTCTTCCACAGCCCTCTGTTCTCCGCTTTCATCTTTTCAAACGTCTTCTTTACTGCTAGCGCGATGACTTCGGGATCACGCTCGGAGACTTCGATGGCGGGGGGCTGGGTGATGGGAAGGGCGGGGCGGGCGGGGCGGATTGGGTAGGTTTGGTAGGTGGGCGAGGTGGGAGGATTGGGCGTGGTGGGTGAGGTGGGGGAGTTGGGGGAGTTGGGATCGGTTGGTGAGGTGGAGTCGGTTGGTGAGGTCGGGTCCGTTAGCGAGGCGGGGGAAGCGGTGGAGGGTGGCGAGATTCCGTCGGTTGGCGCGGTCGGCGTGGTTGGCGAGGGCGGCGTGGTGGGTGTATCATCCGCGAAGCCGACCCAGGAGCGAGGAATAGGTTGGTAAGGCGCGTGCGGAAGGAGGACGTAGGATTCAGAGGATCGGTCAGGGGAGTAGTGCGAGAAAGAGGAGGAAGGAGCGGGGGAAGAGGGAAGGGATGGAGAGGAGAGGGGGAGGGAGATGGTGCTGGGGTGTGAGTGGGAGGGGGTGGAGGGGGGGAGGTCGTAGATTGTGATGGTGGTGGTGGGGTCGGTGTCTGGGATGGGGAAGGTGGGATGGAGGAGGTCGTGGATTGTGAGGGTGGTGGAGGGGTCGGTGTCGGGGATGAGTAGGTCGGCCATGGCTGTGGCGCTGTTGGATGGCGGTGCTTTGAGCTGAGGAAAGGGTTGAATCCGAGGTGTGGTGCCTGCTTGAGTTGCTGGTGTGAGACTGGAGGTACGTGTCGTGGGATTCGGATGCTGCTGGCTTTGCTCTGGATTCGAACGCTGCTAACTTCGATGATGCTTTGAATGCTGCTGGTTTCAAGATAGATGGCTCTGGATTCGAATGCTGGCTTGCTTGCTCCGAGATAGATAGATGCTGCTGGCTTCGAGAAAGGTAGAGCTGAGCTCGAATGCTGTTGACTTCAAGGTAGATGGCTCTGGATTCGAATGCTGGCTTACTGGCTTCGAGATAGATAGCTCTGGTTTCGGATGCTGCTTCCTTCCTTCAGGATAGATAGCTCTAGAATCGGATGCTGCTGGCTTTGTGATAGATAGCTCTGAATTCGGATGCTGTTTGCTTGATTTGAGTTAGATAGCTTCTAGATTCGGATGCTGCTGGCTTTAAGGTAGATAGCTCTGAATTCGAGTGCTGCTGGCTTTGAGATAGATAGCTTTGGACTTGGATGTTGATTGCTTGCTATAAGATAGATAGCTTCGAACTCGGTATGCTGGCTGCTTGAGATGCTGGTTTGAGATAAGAGCTTTCTCTTGTAGATCCGAGACTTTGCTTGCTGGCTTTCAGATAGGTAGCTCTGGATTCGGATGTCTGCTGGCTTCGAACTAGCTCTCTGGATTTGAATGCTGCGTGCTGGCTTCGAGATAGATAGCTCTGGATCCCAATGCGGCTTGCTTGCTTGAAGATAGATAGCTCTGGACTTTGGCTTTGAGATAGATAGCTCTGGAATCTTGCTTCAAGATAGGTGGCTCTAAATCCGAATGTTGGATTTCTTGCTTCAAGTATAGATAGAATAATCTGATCCAAAAAAACCCCCAGAAACGGGGAAGGGGAAGGCATGCGTTGAATACTCCATCCCACACCCCCAGCTTCCCCCAAACCATAGAGGATTCCCTCAAGTAGACCGGTCCATATCAAATCCCGGAAAACTCCCTCTGAGCCAGAAAGCAGAATTTCCCCCTTGGGCGAGTTCCACTTGAAAAAATCCCCAATCTGGAAAATAATCTGAGGGGGACATTCGAAGTAGGCATGGAGAATTAGGATTCTCCCTCAGTCTTGGCAGGCTGGTGGGAGTGTTATGTTTAGGCATGTGGGTAATTGACGCAGTTGGGCGGGCTCAACCATGGTTAGGTGCCGAGTCATTGATTGGCAGGAAATTGGTGGAGAGGAAGTCGAGAGGAGGGTATTGAGCAAGTAGTAAGCTGGCTTGGCTGTCTTGAAAAAAGGTATAGAGGAGTCGATAAGCATTTCATAACATTCAGGAGTTTTAAGAGAAAAAGAGGAGATTGAAAGAGGGTCAGGGATTTGTGATGGCGGGACGGGAGGCTGATTGGAAAGAGCAGATCCACAACGTACCGTCTGGTTGTTTCGGTAGTAACGTATCGTATTAGCTTGCCTTTGATCTATGTATGTACAAGTGGCAAGCAGGTATTATAGCATCTAGTCTAAGAGCCTCCATTCCCCTAACGCTATGTATGCGTAAGAAGAATCAAATCCACGAGTAAAATCCACGAGTCATGCGCTCTTGTTTATACAGCCTGAGGCTTCGGCATATCAACCTTGCCTGCCTCATACTTATCCCAATTCGCAAGAATGTTGCTGATCCTTGGGCTATTCGTCAATCGATACACCTCCTCGAAGTACTCTTTCGAGATCTCGAAAGGCTTTGCGGTGACATTGGGGATATACTTCCCCACCAACTTTCCAGGATCGATGCTTGTCTTGTTGATCTTCTTCAGCAAGAAGCTCCGGAAAGGTTTAACCCCACTCCTCAAAAACGTGCTGTGGAAGGGGACATCGATGCCCTTGAGTGGAATGGTGGCGAACCCGCGCTGCAGATCAATTGGTTTCGGTTTGGCCTCGGTCTGCTTCGCGCACTCTCTGATGATTTCGACCAGGTGTTGCTTGACGTCTTCAAGCGACATCGTCTGCATCAGCGATTGAATGTCGACTTTCTGGGACTTGACGTAATTGGTGACGTTGGTGAGGCAGTCGAGAGCGCGAAGATCACCGGCGCAAACGTATTGCATGTTGGCGACGTTGTAATTGACGATCTCGAGGAGCCATTTGGTTTCTTCGGCGATGTTTTCGACGACGTATTGTAGGGCTTGCTCGTTGAAGGTCTTGGAGATGCGCGATGGGTTCACGGCGCACATGGAGTAGTTGGAGCGACCGGTAGCGTCGCGTTCCACGGCGACTTGCATCGTCAGACCACGGTAGAAGACGACCGAGACCAAGGACTCGATTGGCATGACTTCCGCAAGGGCGGCAAGGGCAGAGTACTCCCCGAGTGAGTGGCCAGCGAAGCTGCTGTCCCGCTGGACTAGGCCTTTCGAAAGCATGTCCTCGAAGCTGGCCTTTTCCATGAGGGTCAAGGCGGGTTGTGTAAATTGCGTGGCAGAGAGAAGACCGGTTGGTGAGCGGTAGGTGTAGGATGTGGTATCTTCGGTGACCTCTTTGAAGATCTTTTCCGACTTGATCGATCCATCTGCGTTGACAGTCTCGAAAGTCATTGACATGTAGTTTTCACGGATAGCCTTGCCCCGAGGTCCGCCAAAATGTATCGTAAGCTCTTTGGGGTTGTTCTTGACGATGTTGGTGATCGAGAAACCTTTGGTGGGGTCAGTGTCAAGACACGAAAGTAGCGGAGTGAATAGACGTACCATAATTCTCCATGAAATGTCTGTCCGCACGATCCCAAACCTCTTTAGCCACCGCGCTACTACCATACAAATCCATGCCCATTCCTTGCTCTTGCGAGCCTTGGCCTGTAAACACATATGACGAGACGGGCTGCTCAACTTCGGCCTCCCCAAGGAGCACCTTCTCCTCCGTGGCCTTGTTGCTCGCTTCCACCTTGATGATCTTGCGACCGGAAACCATACCAATGTGCTGCAGCTTCACCTCGATGTCATCATTCGGCAGCACCATACCCACCAAGGCAACGTGGAAGCTTCGAACACGGCCAACGTGGTTCTCAGCTGCCCAGGTCTCGACCAGGCTTCGCACAGCGGCGCTGGAATACATGCCGTGGGTGATTGTGCCGGGAAGGTTCGCATAGCTTGAGAACACTCGGGATACGTGGATAGGGTTAAAGTCACCCGAGACACGGGCGTATGTTTCATTGGACGTAGGAGCTCGAAGAATGAGAGGTGTCTTGCCACTCAAGGGTATCGGGTTTTCGAAATTCACTGGTTGCTCAATGGACGATCCATACCGCTGCAAGTAGTCAACGACCGGATTCCCACGCGAAACGCCGGCGTTGTAGTCCACTGATGCAACCTGGATCACTTCCTTCGTAGGTAGCTCCAACAGAACTTGGCCAATCGTCTCGACACGGCTGAAGACGGTCTTGTTCTTGAAATGTACTAGACTCTGTAAGCGGAAAGTCAGAGTCTTGTTAAGAAGTTCGACATCAGGATCGTCCGTATTGAACCACTCTTTAGAGCGGAGAACAGCAACGTCTTTGCTTGTTGCAAGGTTAATCTGCATTGGAGTCTCGTCTTTCCGCTGGAAAGTATTCTGAAAGTCGGAATAGGCACCGCGGTAGAGGAACTGGGTCGTGACAACCATCACCGGCTTCCCATCACGTTTGATGGTGCCACAAACTTCGACCAACTTTCCAGAGTCCTGGTTCAGTACCGCGTTGACCTGAGCAGTAGTCTCAAGGACATCGCCCTTCTTCAAAGGTTCAGCGCCTGGTACCATACGGAAGCCGTTGGAGAGATGGACAAGTTTGAGCAGGTCGCCATCAATTGATCGAGGGAAGATGGGTTTAGTGATAGCCTTCCAGCCAACAACGATCGCAAAATCCATAGGCGCCAACACCTCTTTACCAGGTCGTTCGACAAAAGATTCTCCGGTGTTGCCGACAGCATGTACGAAATCAGCGATGGCTTGACTGGTGACTTCGGAGCGGCCTCCATCAAAAGTGCTTGTAGCGGGGGTGTCGAATGGTGGAGCTTCGTTTCCAAACCAGATGCGGTAGTAGAACTCCTTGATACGATCATTTCTGCCTTCCATGACCTCTCTGATAGGCGCATAACCTGCTTCCGGGTGATACGTAAACTTGAACGATAGACCAACAGGTTTACCTTCGGCTGTCCGCTCCTCAATCAAATCCAGGTTGATCTTGTTCTTGCCAGTCATGCTGATCTCGGCGGTCTTGACCATCTTGCCCGACGGCGATGGCTCTTTCACCGCTATTGCAGTCCTAGTTGGCTCGTTCGGATCCGAAATTTCCACTAGCATGCCTCTGCTTGGGTTGAGGACCCGTCGCAGAGGGTTCGTCTGAAAGCGCTGGCCTTGGACGAACACTTCTGCTGTGAACATCGCATACCTCCAGGAATAGATTTTTCCAGCGAGAAGGTGCATCCAAGCATCCGTATCTGGCAAAGTTGCATTGGGCGCCGAAGAGAGACGGTAGCTGATGCGTCCGTCGTTCTCGGAAGTCGTAAGTCCATCCATGTTTGCGTTGTTTTCCAGGTCGGTCAATAATTGACCACCAAAGTATTCAACGACAGGAATATCGGTATCCTTGCCCCCATAGACATCCTCAGTCAGGGATTTTATGTGGTCTTTGTGGATCGTGTCCAGTATCTGCTTGATGGGCTCATCGACGGTGTTCGAGTTTTTGGCAGCGGTGGGCCCTTGTAGGATGCACGTTCTGCCAACGTCTTGGTCCACGACTGCTTCGAGGTCCTCGGACTGCCACAGTGAGTCTTTCTTGAAAAAGAACTCAAAGTTGTCGTCAAGTGATGGAACGAAAGGGACAGGCTTTTGCCCGCGGCGCTGGCAGAGTAAAAGGAAATGCTGGACGTCTTGTGCACTTATCAATTGCTCATCAGACTCGGGGTAAGTCTTTAGAACGTTGTCGACGATAGGGTAAGGGTCGTCGAGCTCGGAGTAGCTCTGGATGATCGATGCTTTCCCTGGTGTTGATGTGAAGCGCTCCTCAAGCCGTCGGATGAAGTCCCCAGTGAGACGCTCCAGCGATTTATCAATCCACCGAGACTCGTGCTTCACGAACATCAAGTCTACCATACGGCGAACCACCTCGCCATAAGTCATTTCTTCGAGATCGACTGTCTGCCCAGATTTATTGCGCCCAAACCAAACTTTCTGAAAATCATCATTAAGCTTCTTGATAATATGTTCGCGGTTCTTCTTAAGCTCAGGCAGTCGTTTGGCCTTGTCCAAACTGAAGATCTTCTGATCCATTTCCGCCCAGAATTTGACACCACGAGTGGCGAGCTTATGAATGGGTTCACCCATCTCAGACCTCACGGTGATGACTCCGCCCGTAGGCCCCTTGTAGGTCTTTTCCCACTGGCTGTCGTCGGCACCTTCAGCTTCCGCGATAGCTTTCTTCGCGTTCTTAGAGGTGTGGGCTTCTTTGGCGGTCATCATACGGCTTCCAAACAAACAGCCATCGTAGGGCATAGGTGGATATCCGAATTTCCGAGACCACTCTCCTGTCAAGTACGGGTAGGTGTCCTGGGAACCGCCAAAGCCGCTTCCCGCTACGAGAATGAGGTTATCGCACCTCCGTATCCTGCCATACATCTGTAGAATAGGCTGGTGGAAATCCTCGAAGGAGTGGTGTCCACCGCCACGGCCACCAGTCCATTGGAGGATTACAGGGAAATGTGGGTTAGCCTTGGCAACATTGATGACTGCCTGGATTGCCTCGACAGATCCCGGTTTGAAAGAGATATGCTTGAGGCCCATGGTCTCGATGTACTCGTTTGCTATTTCGATAGAGGGTACACCTGCACCGACGGTGAGACCTTCAATTGGAACACCGTCCGCTCGAAGCTGAGCAATTAGGGGAATCTGCCACGTCATAGCCCGTGGGTTAACGTAGATCAAATTGATGGTAATCCCACGCCCAGAAGGTGTGTTCTTCTCAATGTTGGTTATTGCTTCCGTCATCGACTTGGCATCGTAATACCCTCCTCCAGCAAGCTCAATCTGGTAACCAGCATTCATCGTAGCCGCGACGAAATCCCAGGGAACCGTACATGGCGTCATACCAGCTACCATGATCGGAGGAACACCCATCAGTCTACTCATCTTGGTATCGACGAACGTTTGGTTCACGGAGGTCTTGACTAGCTTCGGACCATGTTCCTTCACCCAGTCCACAGCGTACTTAACAGCATGCTGCTCGTCGCGATCAAACAGCTCGGGCTTGTACCCAAGTTCGGTATGGGTGCCATCGATTGCACCAGCAAGAAGCACCCGTACACCAGTGCCTTCCTTGTTGCGGTTCGTGAGCACGCCGATACCAGAAATTCCGCCAGGGCCGAAATCGATAATGTGCGTTGCTTTAGGGAACGAAGTCGCTTTCTCCCAGTAAACTGGATGCTGAGTTATCAGCTGAACCAACTTTGGCACAATGTTTTCATCACCCTTCTCGCGAAGGTCTTCCCCGGTGTCAGTGGTGTACACTGAAGTTCCGAGGCTCTTCGAGCTGATCTTGATATCCTTGAGATCGTCTTCAATGTATTCCACAGCATCTTTGAGATAGATGCTGTGAAAGGGGCAGGTGATAGGTAGGAACCTGTTGACGAAGCGGACCTTCCTCTCCGTATATGGGATGCGGGTTTGATCCAAGCCTGTTGGTGCTTTGACTTTACGCAGCCGGACGTTGAGACCATAAAGTGAGATTGGCGGACCCGTGACAACAAAGTTCCGTGCGCTATTGACGAGGGAGATGGCGATGTGACGGTCTTGGGGCAGATGATGGTTGGTGGTATCTATGTGTTCTTGCAGAGCTGGCCGTGAGAGATCACGGACAGACAACATCGGCGTAGGGCTGCCCTCGCCGTTCTCGACCGAGTCTTGTAGTATCGAAGGCGCCAGAGACGTCCGTGGGTATGCCTGCTGGCTTCTCGACCCAATCCAGAAGAGGATAGTAATGGCATCTTTCGCAAGGTTGTTAAATGACTCCCAGGAATCGGCAGCAGCAATGGCTGCCGCCGTTACTATACCTTGGGAGTGGCCAGTCGAACCTTTAAGACAGTCCCTCACGTCGCCAGGTGTCAGCCCGAGCGTTTTACACGTAACGGTATAGTGTGAAAGTTGAACGAGCCCGATCAAAGGTAGGCTGATAGGTGCCGAAACTAAGTAATCCGTGTCGGGCTGACTATCTCTGTCATGAAGCCATCGTAAAACGTCCAGACCTTTGGAGTACAGTTTCTCAGCTCGAGGATCCCTGGACAAAGACTGAAGGAGCTCGGCGCAGCTAGAGACAAAGGTCTCAACGAAGGACGGGTAGATGGTGTACACTTCGCGGAGCTCGTCGAAGTACTCTTCGATGTTGCCCTGGCCACCGAAGATAGCATATAGCTTGGCTTCTTCATCGGAAGCCGCTCGAAAGAGAGCTGATCGATGGGGTCTGATGGGCCGGGTCGCGGACGCCCTCGCTGCGTAGTACGACCGGACCACGACCAACTTCTTCAACGGGATCCCAGGCAAAGATGCTGCAAGAGCGTGTACGTCATTCCCCTGAAGAAAGACGCGCTCAAACTCGTTTAGAACCAGCTTTAGGACTTCGTCGTAAGTACCCTGGGCGTCGTCCTCGCCCTCATCCACCTCATAGGCCACATGACCCATATAACGAGCAATCAGCTCCGGTACCGATGAAGGCTCTTCATCTTGAGCAAGCTCATCTGTGGGCGCCGGTAAAGATCGTGTGAATCTATTCTTCAACTCCGAGGCGTGAAAATGAAGGGCTGTAGGTATGAGGAGGGTATGCTCTAACGAGCCGTGTGTGAGAGTAAGGGGTCGGAGCGAGGAGGAGGATCGAGGCGTCGAAACGCCCGTCTGAGGGCCTGTACCAGCAGTGCCGTACATTGTAGAGGAGTATGCTGAGAAGGACAGGAGATGGAGATGCACCGCTTCTGTGTACGCGATATATTAGCAATGGCAATTCAATGCAGCTCCAACAGCCATAACAGCGTTTTTGAGATTGCGTACTTGACAGTTGAGAATTTCGTTTGCGTTACTGCGTAGGGATACGGCAAGAGGCAGAGGGAGCGCTGGGCTGGGGCGATATGTAAGTGGACATGAGAGTGGGCTTTGATGTGGGTGAGAAAGAGGTCTTCACAGCATCGGATGGTGTGATAGGAGAGTAAAGTATCAGGTCAATTGGAAGCTGTTATCTTCGGTCCCTTGCGAAGAGGAACCGTGGAAGCTAGGAAGTGTTGAGTAGGCAAGTTGTCCGCATCGACCCGCATCGATACTGCACCTCGACTTCGACTTTATTTTTCTTTCCCACCAAAACTTCCCCGGACCGAGGTCCTTGGCGCTTTACCGGATGAGGCCTTAGCGCCGTCAACAGAGCAGAAGAAATGACGATCCCTCTTGTGTGTGGGGAGTGCACATCCTCACCGGAAACTTTTGGCCCATTCACCTTCTCCACATGTTCGAGCGCGCCTCAACACCATCACATTGATTAATCTAGCATAAAATTCGCCGCTGGTGGTGTGAAGAAGCTTATCACACTTTCACCCGGTATCTTATCCCTCATTCCACTTTGTTGCAGCATTCAATTGCTTTGCACTTCCGCTATCTGGATCATCCACTTAATATCAAAGCCACAATACTGCTACCGACCCTTCACAGCCAGTCAAATTCTCTATCAAGTATCTCAATGCTTACAATCTCATAACTGCTCGAAATTCTCTCTCTTCCCATATTGATTCATATCATACAACGACTGCAGCATCTCCCCCTCCCTGCCTCTCCCCGTCTCGAGGACGTTAAAAACCTTCATGAACATGACTCCCGAAGTTGAGCAAGAGCTTGCCCATACGCTCCTGGTGGAGCTTCTCGCATACCAATTTGCAAGTCCGGTGCGATGGATAGAAACGCAAGATGTCATACTCGCAGAAAAAGTCACCGAACGCATCGTGGAGATTGGACCCGCCGATACCCTGGGTGGTATGGCCAAACGAACGCTGGCGTCCAAGTACGAAGCCTACGACGCAGCCCTCTCGGTCCAAAGGCAGATTCTCTGTTACAACAAGGACGCGAAGGAAATATACTACGATGTTGATCCGGTCGAGGAGGAACCTGCAGCAGCCGCAGGCGGAAATGCGCCAGCACTGAGCTCGTCAACACCAGCTGCTCCGAGCGCCGCCCCAGCAGCGGCGGCAGCACCGTCTCCGCCCAGTTCAGGACGTGCCGCAGCAGTCGCGGATGCACAAGTATCGGCAGTCGATGTCTTAAGATCTCTCATTGCTCAGAAACTCAAGAAGCCCTTGACGGAGATACCGTTGAACAAAGCTATCAAGGATCTAGTTGGCGGAAAGTCGACATTGCAGAATGAGATACTGGGAGACCTTGGCAAAGAGTTCGGATCGACACCAGAGAAGCCCGAAGATACTCCCCTCGATGAATTGGGTGCCTCGATGCAGGCCACCTTCAACGGCCAGTTGGGCAAGCAATCATCCTCGCTTGTCGCGCGCCTTGTTTCCTCCAAAATGCCCGGAGGCTTTAATATCACCGCGGTGCGGAAGTACTTAGAGACAAGATGGGGCCTTGGGTCTGGCAGACAAGATGGCGTGTTGCTCCTTGCACTGACCATGGAGCCTGCGTCACGTTTGGGCTCGGAATCAGATGCTAAAGCATACCTTGATGACACAGCCAACAAGTACGCCTCGGCTGCTGGAATCAACCTTTCCGCACCCGCCGCCGGAGGAGACGCAGGTGGCGCTGGTGGTGGAATGATGATGGACCCGGCGGCCATCGACGCTCTGACCAAAGACCAACGGGCGCTGTTCAAGCAACAACTTGAGCTTTTTGCGCGATATCTGAAGATGGACCTCCGAGCAGGTGACAAAGCAAATGTTGCCTCGCAAGAATCTAATAAGGTACTTCAAGCACAGCTGGATCTTTGGAATACTGAGCATGGAGACTTTTACGCAAGCGGTATCGAGCCTTCTTTCAATCAAGCCAAGGCCAGGGTGTATGACTCGGCGTGGAATTGGGCGCGCCAGGATGCTCTCGCGATGTATTACGACATCATCTTCGGACGCTTGAAGGCCGTCGATCGCGAAATTGTCAGCCAATGCATCCGCCTCATGAATCGATCAAATCCTCTTCTTCTCGACTTCATGCAGTACAACATAGATATCTGCCCTACTGAGCGTGGGGACACATACAAATTGGCGAAACAGCTTGGTGAACAACTGATCGAGAACTGCAAGGATGTACTTGGAGAAGCCCCGGTGTACAAAGACGTGTCGGTTCCTACTGGTCCCCAGACGACTGTGGACGCGCGAGGCAATCTCGACTATGCCGAGATTCCCCGAACGAGTGCACGGAAGCTTGAGCACTATGTTCAAGAGATGGCAGAGGGCGGAAAGATCACAGAGTACGGCAACCGCACTAAAGTCCAGAATGACTTGAGTCGCATATACAAGCTGATCAAGCAACAACACAAGCTCTCGAAATCCTCCCAGCTACAAATCAAGTCGCTGTACGAGAATGTCATCCGCTCTCTTGCCATGAATGAGGGCCAGATCATGCCGCTGGAGAATGGCAAGATGAACGGTCATGCCAAGAAGCCTGGAAAAAACGGTTCACGATTGAACATGACGGGCCACGTTAAGCAAGGCAAGGTTGAGACAATACCGTTCTTGCATCTCAAGAGGAAAGAAGAGCATGGCTGGGAGTACAGCAAGAAGCTTACCGGGGTCTATCTTGACGGTCTTGAACAGGCTGCCATGTCAGGAGTTACCTTTCAGGGCAAGAATGCGCTGATGACGGGGGCCGGCGCTGGTTCTATTGGCGCTGAAGTCCTCCAAGGTCTCATCAGCGGTGGTGCGAAAGTGGTCGTTACAACCAGCAGATTCTCCCGCCAAGTCACTGAATACTACCAATCTATGTATGCACGGTATGGCGCTAGCGGCTCACAACTAGTCGTTGTGCCGTTCAACCAGGGCAGTAAGCAAGACGTTGAAGCCCTCATCGATTACATATACAGCGATAAGAAAGGTTCACTTGGATGGGATCTGGACTACATCATTCCATTTGCGGCTATCCCTGAGAATGGTCGTGAAATTGACGCTATAGATTCCAAGTCTGAGCTCGCCCACCGGATTATGTTGACCAATCTCCTGAGACTTCTGGGCGCTGTCAAAACTCAGAAGCAGGAGCGAGGCTTCGAAACTCGGCCCGCCCAAGTAATCCTTCCTTTATCGCCAAATCATGGTACCTTTGGTAACGATGGTCTCTATTCCGAGTCCAAGCTTGGCCTGGAGACATTGTTCAACAGATGGCATTCAGAGAGCTGGGGCAACTTCCTCACAATCTGTGGTGCAGTCATCGGATGGACTCGTGGTACAGGGCTCATGGCTGGCAACAATGTTGTTGCTGAGGGCGTCGAGCGCTACGGTGTCCGGACCTTCTCTCAGCAAGAAATGGCATTTAATCTTCTTGGTCTTATGGCACCTAACATCGTCAACCTCTGTCAGATGGAACCGGTCTGCGCTGACTTGAATGGTGGCTTGCAATGCATTCCCGATCTCAAAGATATCATGTTCAAGTTGCGCAAAGATATTATGGAGAGCAGCGAGGTTCGGAAAGCGGTCACAAAGGAAACCGCCATCGAGAACAAGATTGTCAATGGAGAAGACAGCGAGGCGTTATACAAGAAGATCTCTGTCGAACCCCGCGCTAACATCAAATATGAGTTCCCAGAGCTTCCCGATTGGCACAATGACATCGAGCCTCTTAATGGTGATCTTAAGGGCATGGTCGACTTGGATAAAGTTGTCGTCGTCACGGGCTTTTCCGAAGTCGGCCCCTGGGGTAACTCACGAACACGGTGGGAGATGGAAGCTTACGGCCAGTTCTCTCTTGAAGGATGCGTGGAGATGGCTTGGATTATGAATCTGATCAAAAACCACAATGGGCCTCTGAAGGGCAAATCATATTCTGGCTGGGTGGATGCAAAGACCGGCGAGCCAGTTGATGACAAGGATGTCAAGCCCAAGTATGAGAAGTTCATCCTTGAGCATTCCGGCATTCGATTGATTGAGCCCGAGCTTTTCAATGGCTACGACCCCAAGAAGAAACAGCTAATGCAGGAAGTTGTCATTCAAGAAGATCTTGACCCATTCGAAGCGTCGAAGGAGACCGCGGAGGAGTTCAAGCGTGAGCATGGCGAAAAGGTCGAGGTCTTCGAGGTCGTAGAATCCGGCGAATACACAGTCCGCTTGAAGAAGGGCGCGACGCTCCTCATCCCGAAAGCTCTCAAGTTCGATCGTCTCGTTGCTGGGCAAATTCCTACAGGCTGGAACGCGAAGACTTATGGTATCCCGGACGACATCATCGAGCAAGTGGACCCAGTTACTCTCTACGTCCTCGTCTGCACTGTTGAATCTCTTCTTGCCTCCGGTATCACCGATCCCTACGAATTCTATCAGTATGTCCACATTTCGGAAGTTGGCAACTGTATCGGCTCAGGTATTGGTGGTACTACTGCTCTCCGTGGCATGTACAAAGACCGCTTTCTCGACAGACCGCTCCAGAAGGATATCCTCCAGGAGTCTTTTATCAACACCATGAGTGCTTGGGTCAACATGTTACTCATGTCATCTACCGGTCCCATCAAGACTCCCGTGGGTGCCTGCGCGACTGCTGTTGAATCGATCGATATCGGCTATGAAACTATCGTGGAAGGCAAGGCTAGGGTTTGCTTCGTAGGAGGATTTGATGCCTTCCAAGAGGAAGGTTCATATGAGTTTGCCAACATGAAAGCTACCAGCAACGCCGAGGATGAATTCGCTCATGGCAGAACGCCCAGGGAGATGTCTCGACCCACCACGACGACGAGGAACGGATTCATGGAGTCCCAAGGGTGCGGTATGCAAGTCATCATGAGCGCTCAGCTCGCTCTCGACATGGGTGTACCCATCTACGGTATAATAGGTCTTACAGCCACAGCGACTGATAAGACTGGCCGATCTGTGCCCGCCCCCGGTCAAGGAATCTTGACGACCGCTCGCGAAAACCCATCAAAGTTCCCATCTCCTCTTCTCGACATCAAATACCGAAAACGCCAGCTTGACATGCGAAAAAAGCAAATCAAGCAGTGGCAGGAGTCGGAGTTGATGTACCTGCACGAGGAAGTCGCAGCCATGAAGACTCAGAGCAGCGATTTCAACGAGTCGGAATACTGCGAGGATCGAGCTGCGCACATTGCCCGAGAAGCCAGTCGCCAGGAGAAAGAAGCCATGTACAGCCTCGGCAACAACTTCTGGAAGCAAGACTCACGCATCGCGCCCCTCCGCGGCTCTCTCGCCACCTGGGGTCTGACCATCGACGATCTCGGCGTCGCCTCCTTCCACGGAACCTCTACCGTCGCCAACGACAAGAACGAATCCGACGTCATCTGCCAACAAATGTCGCATCTCGGCCGCAAAAAGGGCAACGCCCTCCTCGGCATCTTCCAGAAATACCTCACCGGCCACCCGAAAGGTGCAGCCGGCGCCTGGATGTTCAACGGCTGCCTGCAAGTCCTCAACAGCGGCCTCGTGCCCGGCAACCGCAACGCCGACAACGTCGACAAGCTGATGGAGAAATTCGACTTCATCGTCTACCCCTCGCGCTCCATCCAAACCGACGGCGTCAAAGCCTTCTCCGTCACCTCCTTCGGCTTCGGCCAGAAAGGCGCCCAGGCCATCGGCATCCACCCGAAATACCTCTTCGCCACCCTCGACGCCGCCTCCTTCCAGACCTACAAGCAGAAGGTCACGGCCCGGCAGAAGCGCGCATACCGCTACTTCCACAACGGCCTCATCAACAACAGCCTCTTCGTCGCCAAGACGTCCGCCCCCTACGAAGACACCCAGCAGAGCCGCATCCTCCTCGACCCCACCTCCCGCGTCGCCAAAGACAAGAAAACCTCTGCATTCACCTACCCCGCCAAACCCTCCGCCCCGCCCTCCAACCCCTCCACCAAGCAGATGGTCGAGTCCCTCGCAAACGCCCACAAGGCGGGCAGCGAGAACTCCAAGATCGGTGTCGACGTTGAGAGCGTGGCCGCCATTAACATCGACAACGGAACCTTCCTCGAGCGCAACTTCACGTCGCAGGAGCAGGCCTACTGCCGCAAAGCGGGCAACGCACAGGCGAGCTTCGCGGGGCGGTGGAGCGCTAAAGAGGCAGTGTTCAAGAGTCTGGGCGTGGAAAGCAAGGGGGCTGGTGCTGGGTTGAAGGATATTGAGATTGGGAGCGACGATAAGGGCGCGCCAGTCGTGACTGTAAGTTCTAAATCTGTTTGATGCGATATGCTCCCGCGGATCTTCGCTAATAATACTAGTTGCACGGGGATGCCAAATCCGCGGCGCAGAAGGCGGGGGTCAAGGGCGTGGATGTCAGTATCAGCCATACGGACGTGCAGGCTATTGCCGTTGCGGTGGCGAGGTTCTAAGACATTTGCCGGTCGAGAATAAGGAAAAGTTTCTTGTGAGGGAGGGATGGAAGTCGAGGTTCTGAGATACGTTGGGCCGAATTCGGAAGGGGGAAAAATCCTTTCACGAGAGAGAGATGGGATTCCCCAATCTCGCATGTATGGGCTTTGAATTCGCAGTAGAACAAGAGGGACGGACGGGCGCATAAGGCGTAGTTGGCACGACGAGACAGGGCCTAGGCTCCGTATTGAGTTCCTCCCATATCACCACCAAAATGTGGAGGAGAACAGATTGGGAGGCTCCCTCTGCGAGATAAACAGATGGATTCAATTCTGCTGCAAAAGCTCGTAATTTGCTTCTTATTTATTGATTGCTACTTGTAGCCGTGATTCATCCATATTCGACTAATTACTCCACGTATCTCTGTACGATAGCTAAAGAGAGGGCGTTATAATTTAGAGCGCTGGACTTGTGAGACGCTCACTCATGTTTAGATAATGATTCTGGGGGATGCGCTGCTTGAGAATTCTCTGACGCGACAAGAGAGGGGGATAGGCTGTGTGCCAACCCCCTCCGACATCACACACCACTTTGTGAAGGTGGAGGTACAGGGAGGCGTCTTCCTGCATGGAGCAGCTTTTGTGAGCTCGAGGGGAGTGCAAACTAGAAGGGGATATAGACTGAAAGGCTGTGCAGACTGGAGTGATATGTAAATTGAGAGAGCTTGTAGACTAAGAGTGCGTGTTGAGAAGTATCCATAAGGTACTGAAAGGGTGTGCCACCATCAAGAGTGTGTAGCCTTCTTAAATGTGTGTTTGTGTAAGCTTAAAGGGCATACACTTCCAGAGTGTACTTTACGCTTCCTGAGTGCGCATACATTGCTAAAGTACATGCTTCTTGAGTGTGTATACCGTTTAAGGGTATATCTCTTTGAGGGGTATACACTTGCTGAGTCATCGTCTTTCGGGGATGCCAGTGGAGCGGGAGGATTCGGAATTGGAGATGGGGAGCAAGAGGTGAAATTAGCGCTTTCACAACGATTGTCGCCCCTTCTTATTTCTAGATTCTCGACCTCAACTTCTAACAAGATGCTTTTGATCAACTTTCCCATTTCTTGATTTATTACTATCAAAATCTTATGTTTGATAGAGTAAACTTTGCGCTTTTAATAGCATATCTTTGATAGAGTCTAAATCAATTTTGAGAAAGTTATCTAATTACAAAGTTTTTGTGTTTCGAAACATGCCTTAAAATTAAAGATTGACTTGAACTTCTTAAAGTACTAAGTATATGTTAACAAACTTTGCAATTTCTATAACTCTAGCAATTCGTAATTAAAACTTATAAGTAAAGCAATATTAAAAAGCGCATAGTGTCTAGAGTAATACTTGATTAATTTTATATATCTAAATAGCGAGATGCGAAAGTTGATCAAAATTATCTTATTAGAAGTTGAGATCAAGAATCTAAAAATAAGATTAAGAGGCGACAATTGTTATAAAAGCGCTACAAGGATAAGACGCATCAACAAGTCGAGCTTTTATTACGTAACTAATAGCGAACTGTGATGTACAAGACATAGTTCTTACATCAAAGTCTTTACATTATTAGAATACTTATTGGAAATTTTGTTCGCTAATTACATTAGCGTCGACTTATTAATTATTAAAGAATCTTGTCTTTATTATAAAAGCTAACGCAAAGTGTCGTCGTTTTGCTCGATTATTCAATTCTAGCAAATTGTTAGAATGCAATCAGAGCAAGTCATGGTGATTTGTTGACTGAGATATCAAAGCTAAGGAAGCAAGAGTAGGTATCTACATATACATTGACGTGGGAAGGATATAGCCTGCGCCAAGGCCCTAAGCCCTGAAGGCACAGTCCACTTGGTCTGACTCGTAATAACGCAAAATTCGGTCATTCAATCTATATCGTTGTAAAATATTCAAGAATAATCGCGACACTTTGACATTAGTTATTGAATGAGTGATTTTATGGCTCGAGTACTCGTTGGGAGACTACTACCAAAGTGAGTGTCCTTTAAGGATAGATCCCACGAAATTAAGGAAATTACTCGGCAGAGAAGTACTCATAAAGGGAGTACTGCCAAGGGCAGTTCCCACAAAAACTAGAGGGAGTACTCACCAGGGGAGTACTCGTAGGGTGAATTAACAGAGGAATAACTCCTCAGGGGCAAATTCTACAAGAAGTAGAGGGTGTACTCCCCTGGCGCATAGCAGATAAGATTTTAGGTATGTGAGGATTGGTATGGGCGAAGAAATCCCGATGGTTTGAAATACTACTGTTTCACGACCACGGCGATGCCAATAACTCTCAGAAAACTGCAACGCTGGACAACTCATGCGTCACGCTTGTCCATGCGGCGAATATCTCTTCAACACCTCGACGGATGCAGTCAAATTCTTGGCAATCGCGTACTGCAGTGGCGTCTGGTCCAGCGTATTCCTCGCCTCTGGATCCGCTCCTCTCTCGATGAGTAGCTGAATCCTATCGATTTGCTGTGATGACGTAGCAGCATGCAATGGCGTGCCTCGTCCCATACGTCTACCGGCTGGGTACTCGCGCCGCCAAAGCACATTGATGTCCATACCCATGTCAAGTAGATGTGTCATCATCTCCACTCGTCCTGGCTTATTTTGCAGCTCGCCTGCAGCAGAATGCAAAGCATCGCTGTACCCTAGGTTCGCGCCGTATTTGAGCAGGAGGTCGAAGACTGCGGACGTGGAATTTGCGGCTGCGACATCGAGGATATTGGAGCCAGGTTTGCCAAAGGAATTGGGATCTGCACCGTGCTCGAGGAACCACCGTGTCAGTGTCTCGTCGTCAACAACGTGCCTGGGAATCGTCAGTCGAAGTGGCCCATGGAAAATTGGTGTTTAAAAGCAAATACTTCAATACTGGGACGCCGAGGCCTGTCTTACTATTGATATCCCAATCATGATCTAGGAAGGTTTGAAACATGGCTATTGCCTTGTCCGTCTCGCCCGAAATCCTCAATGCTAACACTAATATATTTTCAGAAATCTCTGCGCCTTCGTCTAGAAGGTAAGATGCGATAGAGGGATGGTGGTAGGATACTGCTTCGACGAAGGTACTATTGAGATGTAATGCTTTTAGGGGTGCAGGCGAGAGCTCCGACTTCCATTGCTCTAATAGCTCTTTGACTTGAGAGATGTCACCCATTTTCGCTGCGTTGGACAGTTCAGGGTTGTCGAAGTCTCCGAAGTCCTCGCAGTCTTCTCTGAACATGATGGCGGGGAGGAAATTGTCTCTGTAAGGTCGCTTTCGAAAAGCTCTAGCGTGTAGCTTTGAGGTCTGGAAGAATAAAGGCAGAGTAGAGTGCTTGATAATGAATCAATCTCTGAGCCAGGTAGGCAGCAGCTTAGTGAACAGCGCGTGGGCAATTGACAAAGAGCCTCTCCTACAGGACTGAAACTTTCATGACGTCCGTTGGAAGAGATCGACCACTGGATTCGACAATTTTAGATGCAACATATGGCGGAGTATGGCGGAGTATGGCGAGACGGAGTTTTCTTACATCACGCAGAAGGTAACATAAGTGATTATCGTGGGCTGAGGCGTAGTACTTCTCGGAGAATATGTCGGGACAAAAGGGTGGGATGGGTGGCTCATAGAATTCTAGGATTCTACATGAAATTAGCATGTAGAGGTTGCCTCAGTTCTCAGATATCGTGCCAAGCAAGTTTCTGTGCCGCAAGCAAAAAAGTGATTATCTATTTGACTCGCAAAAACACATTCAAAGTTTTACTTTGCAGATCTACTACTCACGCAATCGACTATCGTGCCAAGCAGGTTTCTATGTCGCAGCAAGGAAGATGCCAAGGTTTTGATGAGATCATCACACAAATCGTGGTTTTTCGCGCAATTGAATTAAAATCTCTTTTACTTGTTCAATTAGCATTTTGATTAAACAATGTCTAAAGTCTTTAGTATAATCGTGTAATCTACATGTTTCGTAATTCTCTCTTCGTTATAAAGTTTGTTCTAATTGACGATCAAAGAATTGCAATAGTCGATCGCATAAAAATATTGCTCAAATATCGTATTTAGAAAATCTATTTAACCGTTAAATACGCAAAATAAGACGTAACATCAAGTTGTATATCTTCGTTATTATCTCTTAATATCGAAAAAAATTAAATAGATTAATCGATAAAACAATAAAGAATAGTTTTTTGAATTATATAAATCTTCGTCTTATTATTTATCTTGACAAGATGTGTTTCTATCTATATAATAAATTTAACATTATCGTTAATATTAATACAATCGCGAGAATGCTTCGAAAAGAAAGATAAACGCATAAAAAGTCGATATATAAACGCTTTTTGTACTTGTATACTAATAGATACTTTACAAATCTTTTATCGCGTTTTGTAAAAAAATTAGACACAACATAATATCTAACAAGTACAATTATATTAATAAAAGACACATTAATTAATGTTTCTAAATAAATTCGTTGTTTGCGAAAGAATTAACGATAAAAAATACAAGTAATTGTCGCAAGATTGCGAAGCAAAGATATATATAATATTTAAACAATTAAAGAGATAATTAATATTATCGATATTTACAATTAAAGAATATATTGTTTAAATTATTTATTACAAATTTATTACGTAAACAATCTTTAATAATTTTGTTCGCAATTACGTTCTTTTACTTATTATATTAACAATTAATAAAAACTCTAATTTGGTGCTTTGTTTAAATAATATCTTTGTTTACAAAAGTAAAAAACTTTAAGAAATATATAATAATGTCAACGTTATATCAACGTTTCTTTCTTTATACTTTTACAACTTTAATTTTATCGAAATCTTTTTTGCAATATTTAAAAGATAAATAAAATGTTACAAGCAACGTGCGAAGAATTACGAGATATTTGAGAAGTTTTTGTAAAAAATTGTTTTAACATAAAAATAAAAATACGATCTTAATAAACTTTTTAGAGTATTAAAAATAAATTATTTGTGTTGCAATAATATATGTAATTAAATATTTAAACAAAAGTTTTGTAATTTGTTTTTTCTTTAATTTCTAATTGTTTTTATACATTCTATATTGATTTCTTTTTCTTTATATAATTAAGCAAATTATTATTCGAGTTTTTGTTTTCGTTTGTGTCTTTATATTTTAATATATTATCTTAAGTCTCGTTCTTATCAATTGTAAAAGAAGAAGTTCGTTATAAAGAAATAATTAACATTTGCGTTTATATTTGCGTTATAAAAGAAAAATTTATTAGAGTTTTGTTTATAAGATTTTTCGAAAGCAATTGCGATACAATGCGTTTAATATTATTTTAATTCTTTACATAACTTTCAAAATTTATAATTTAATTATTTATAAATTCTCTTAACTTTATCGATAAATAAATACGTAAAAATTAAGATTTTACAACAACAACAATTGTAAATTAATATATATATACTTAGAAAAAGAATTCGAAATTCTTATATAACTTTGTCGAAAATTGCATTGACGTTAATTTAAGATTTAGTAATTTTTAATGCTAAGTTTTAAGTAATTAAACTTCGTCGATTTACAATATTGCTAACAATAATTAATGTTTTTAAGTCGCATTATTATTATTAAAAATTCTTCTCTAAGCAATGTTAACAAAAAGAATATATATTTTGTCAATAAATGTCGATGCAAATATCTTAAAAAGATAGACAATAATATAGACAAAAGAATAAAAAATTTAACTAATTATTTATATCTTGTATTGTATTATTAAAGCTTGCTTTAATTGTCTTCTTATTAAATCGCTTAACTCTTAAATAATTCTTGTAAAATTTAATTTTGCAAACAAGAATAATATCGATTTCGAATAATATATTGATCGATAATTATTATTTAGTATTTTTTTTCTAACTTTGAATTATTCGCAATATAAAGAATTGCTTGTTTAGAATGTTATTTACTTCTAATATTGTATCGCGAAGAATATTATTAGAAGCAAAATCTTTCTCGCGAACAACTTAATTGACAAAATTTATTATAATAGACTTATCGAAAAATATTTCAACAAAATTGCTTAATAAAACGACAAAAAATTGTTATTTGCGTTAAACAAACGTATATAAGCTCTAAATCTTTTGCGAAAATATTTTTTATTTATACTACTAATTGCTTGTCGTTTGCAACAACGATTCTTAATATATTTTTGTTCAAAATCGAATTTTATTTGATGCTTTTATTTACTTTTGCAAATTTTAGTTTTTTGCTTGCGTTCGCAATTCTCTATTATATTTATAAGACGTAAATCGAGCATTGTTTTAACAAAATTAATAATAAAACTAGTCGTTAAAGTAAACGTTAACATAGAGATAAAAGTCTTGAAAAACGCATACTTTCTTGCTCTTAATATATTTCTTCTATTATATAAATTGTTATCAAGATCGATTATTTCGCATCAACGTATAACAAATTTAAAAAACTTAATAAAAATATATTAATTAATTGTGTGCTTTTCAATTTAGTTTTTAACGTTTTCTTAATTAAGTTTATAATGTTTGTTGTTATTTAAATAGCATTTTTTTTGTTCTTATTTGTATATTTACGATTCTTGCATTTGTTTATATTTAAAATTTTTATTATTATTGCAATCTTGTTGCTTTTAAGTAAATCTATAGTTAATGTTTTGCGAATTACTTTATTTTTCGCAATCTTTATCTTAATTATTGTTGCAAAGAACAACTTTTCTAAAGAAGAAAAATCTTTTAAATATAATAAAAGTATATTTAATTCGACTCTATTATATAAGAATAAAATACGTATTAGCATTTTTTGTTTTTTAAGTCGCAAACGAAAGTACTTCTTAATGTGCGAAATTATATTAAATAGTTAATCTAAATTGTTTCTAAACTTTGAAATTAATTTTCAATTAAACTTTTAATCTTTTCAAATAATTATTATCTCTAATTCTAGTTTATAATACAAAATTTTCATGTTTTTAACATGCAACTTTGTTCTCTCTTGTGTACAAATTTAAATTGTTGTATAGAATTAATTGTTAATGTTACAAATAACAATTAATTTATTATCTTATTTAAAGAGAATATTATTGTCGAAGACGATAATATAGATTAACGTGTAATTCTTTAAAACAAATAATTTAATTTTTTTCTTTTTTTTTTGTCTCGCTTCTTGTATAGTCTTAAATCTTTTATTTAAAAGACGATATTCGCGACAATTAACAATTTCGCTAGCAATTATTTGATCTTTCTTATTTAAAGAGGTTTTCGTTATAATTGTTACATTAATAAACGTCTTATTGTTTACATCTTTATTACTATCGAATTTATTATTACTTGCAACATTAGAATTTGCGTCAAAATCGAAAAATATTTAATAAATATTAACGTTAAGAAAAAAGATTTTGTTCGCAAACTTCTTTGCGAAAGTAGAGAAACTCGTTATCGATTATCTTTTAACTTTGAACTTTAATTTAATAACTTTAAACTTTGCAAACAACAAGAGATTATTAAAGACGACAATAATGATCTTCTTAAAGAGCTTTTTCGTTTTGACAAACTTGTTTATAGCAATAATAACAAGAGAAGTTAGAAGAATTATCGACAACAATGCAAAGATAGAGAAGAATGTTAACTATATAGATATACTAAAAGCTTTATAATTGCATGCTAATTAAATAGATAAAAGAGATTTTAATTCAATTGCGCGAAAAATTACAATTTGTGTAATAATCTTATCAAAATCTTGACATCTTCCTGGCTGCGACATAGAAACCTACTTGGCACAATATTAGATAGCGTTAAAATTTTGACAACAACACAACTTTATATGCTCTACAACTTGTGCGTAATTTCAAGATATAAAACTCAAGCGTACGTTGTAGTATTAAGAATCTTAAAATGTTGCTCAAAATGCTTTCTAACACACAATTCTAACAACTCTAAGAAAAAATTTTGAAAACTTTTTTTTTTTAAAAAAATTAAAAATATGTCGAACGAAACAACATCTTATCGCATCTTTAGAATTTACATTAACATATATTTATATATCTTAAAATTACGTAGAAGTTGTAGAGCATATTAAGTTATATTGACATTACAATTTTGAGATTATATAATAATTAATTGCGTTGATGGTAGACCTATAAAGTGGAATCTTGGGTGTGTCTTCGCGAGTCAAATGGATGTCACTTTTTCGCTTGCGGCACAGAAACTTGCTTGGCACGATATTTACGCCAAGCCCCTTTGGGTTGGCGGCTGACAAGCAGTCTTCCAACGACACTTCACTCTGAGGGCTGAGACAATGTAGAAATGGCGGTGGTGGCATTCTGTTTAGTCGGCGGTTCTGGAGCTCATCACACCCAATCGAGGTCAGCACCAGCCTGCTCAGCTTGTTTCATCGAGGATTCTTATTGCCTTGTCCGACGCCGAGGTGACAACAGGCGTATAGCGTTTATTTCTGTGCCTGGTGGCACGCAATGGGGTGTGCTTGCGCTGCCACTACCGTCTTTGATTGGAATTGATCAGAGGCCGGTCTAACATCATGCAGTCGCAGCCCTTCCTCAAATCGATCCATTAGAGGTTGGATCAGCAGCTGCTGCTGCAAAAAGTTTCGTCCTCCACCCTCTCTTGACCTCGTGCACACATAAACAGTACTTTAGATCCCAACGAACAATGTTCGGTTGAGACACGTTTCCTATAACCTTCCTCCTTCTCGCTCTCAGCAATACAGATTCTAGAATTGTGTCTCGGATACATTCGGTCACTGTCTGCTTTATCGACATTGTGCTGATGATTCTTGCGCATTCGTGGCCAATACGCGTGTACGGCAAGGCCTTCATACAAGGTAGATATCAAATGCAACAAATGGCATGACCAGGAGGGGTCAAGTCAAATATGACGCATCGGGGCTGTACCAGTTTATTTTGCTCGTGGCTGCTAATGTAATAGCTGATCACCATCTCGTGCCATCCTGGCGGACTGGCAGAAACATCGGCTTTCTATGGTACAGCATCCGTCTTCATTATGCTCATGGAGGACTTTGCCCATATGGTCCTCCACCTTGGTAACCTGCTACACAAATGATCATGTGCCCTTCCCTTCCTCATGCACAGCCATGCAAAAACGTCATGACAGCAAGAGCTGGCAATGAGCCGGATTTTATGGTACCGACCACGAGCCTTCTCAGTCCCTCTTCCTTCTTCCAACATGTTGGATAGAAATGATCCTAGCATCGCCCACTCATCGACTAGAAGACTACAGTACATAAGTAGCGTGAGATAGCCCGGCATTTTTCTCCTTTCATTCACAATACTATCTCTGTTTGTTGACCATTCAGCTATACAAATACATTCTTCCCCTAAAAACAAGCTTCAACATCATCTCATATACTCTGACATCTTGCCCAACTTCCTTCCTCATGTTGTTCCCTAAAACCCTGGCCTTACTACTCTTGCCATTAATCCAGCCTGCTGCTTCCATCCCTACCAATCTTGAAGACCGAGAGAATGCATGTATTGCTTTAGGTAACTGTGGAGGGCCCCCACCACCACCCCCTCCGGCTCCGGTCATTACCCCTGCACCAGCTCCGGTCATCACCCCTGCACCAGCACCAACGTTTGGGTGCGAACATAAAGCCGATCCAGATGGAGGGCTAGGCTACTGTCCAGCAGTAGGTGCCGGAGGGTGGTGCGTCTGCAGCGATTCTTCCACCTACGGTGTCACAACAGACCCTAGTGGACTTTGTGGGTATACCACTACCCCAGCCGGTGGACCAACAACGCTGGCGTCGACAAATTGCGCCGCCGCAAGCACGACTGGGACAGCAACATCGTCATGGGCCAGCAGTTCTGCCAGCACCACTGGACGTAACAAATGTTCTCCGAAAGAATGTCCCAAGCTCTGCGACCTTGGAAACAGCACCGCGAAGAGATCGTTCCCAGACTTCGACGTATCGAACTCCGAATCCGAAAGTAGCCTCGACAAGCGTTTCTACGAAAATGCCGGCAAGGATCAATTCCCCTACCAATTACTGAGTCAATCATACACCAGGAACATCTGCCCCAGCAGCCCTCTCAAAAACACCTTCATCTGGAAGCCGTTCAGCGACACGGCTCAGTCAGCAGCCGGGCTCCAGGGTCTTTCCGGTTGCACAACAATCTTTGTCTTATCCTCCAAAGGCGCCTTCTCTTCGCACATCTGGGAATCCGACACCGTCAACAATCCACCCAGAGATCTCGAGACAGCCAATTACAAAGACACCATGAGCGACCTAGCCAACGGCATCTCAAACAATGTACCATCAGGAGCACTTGCTGGCGGCGAAGCCTGGATCATCCTGCCCACGGACCCCGAAAACACTGCGAATCTGCTCTACCCTCAAGAGATTGTAGATGCGATTCAAAATACCGTGCAACAGGCGACTGGCATCACTGCGACCCAGACTAGATATTCTCCGCTGGACTATGGGACGAGTACGGAGTTGGGAACGAGCAGGAGAGGAACAGCAATATATCAGTATGATCCGAAATTCGCGGATCCCAATAATGAAAACAAGGTGGGTAAAGCTTACAGGATCTATTCAGAGTCAGAGCTGCTATCGGAGAAGAGAGGGTTCTGAATTGTGAGGCATCAAGGAGGGTAGAAAGACTATTGGAATGGATGGGCAATTAATTGTGCGTTGTTATGGACTGTTTTTATATGAAGCCTTTGCTTTGATTTTTCGATCGTTTTGCAATGTGCGCATAGCGTCGTGTTTCATAAGATATGAGGGCAAGGGGTAAATTGAATGATGTCGGCTATGTACGACATATTGATAGCAATAATAACAAGGCTGGCCTTCCTTAGCACCAGTTTCTCAACTCCAAAGCTCTACGAACCCAAGCTCACACAAGTGCCCAAGCATGCTACTTCACCAAGGAAATCGTGTTAGTAGCCTCAGACCCCATATCCCGCAAAGTCAAGAACATAGGCTCGCTCCGTGTGCGCGTACGAATCCACGACACTCCTCCCACTATCTATCAACGCGCGACACATCTTCGGTCAAATGAACGTGCAGTGTCGCAGCTAATATTCTTAATTGACGAATAGGCGCTCTCACCAGATGACGTGAAAATGGTGTTGTATCGCCTCCTTGCTAAGTATCTGGGACGGCCTGGATCTTGATACGGGTAGTGCCAAGTACCCTATTTCTTGTTGGAAACATACCTTCCAGCTACGATATCCGAGCCGAGATCGGTTCCTATCAGGCCATTAGGGACTTCGTTCTTCGGGGGGCTGACATGGAGTCTTGGCGTGTTTGTGCACGAGGAGGCTGTGTGATAGATATACTCTGGTTTATAGATTGTCTAGTCCTTTGTTGATAAAAAGAGGAAGAGAGGAAGCTAGGAATTCCTCGCTGTTCGATAAGAGGAAACGACTTTGGGCTTGGGATGCTGCTAGGGGCTCACGCTTTTGTTTTCTATCAAAGATCGAAGCTTGCATCGATTTTGACACTGCTGGTAATCGTACTTGATGACTAGGATTATAAAATCAACGCGGGTGGCGTGTAAGGAGTGTAAGTTGGTGTACGCCTGGTGGATACCTAGAAAGAGAGCTCTCACCTCTTTTAGGGGATCGCTGCAGTCACCGCCCTTTTGCACGCCCTGATAAAAGTATCGTTGAATATCAGAAGAGCGACAAGCACGCCATACTGTTCAAATGTAACAGTCTTGGTTATATAGCTTCGAATACTGCCAACAGGAGAGGTTTTTGATTGCGTACTGAGCTTGGGATTGATGACTGATAAGCGATGTAGGTTTTTTGGGCTTGGGGATGGTTCCTCTTTCAAGGTACGGAGGGTGCACCACTTACAGGCAGGATCGCAGGGGCAGAAGAGGGTGAGCTAGAGCCTGGAATTTGAGAGGCCCCGGCTGCTTTTACTGGATAGTCGGCTGGTGCTAGAGAGAGAGCTTGCCTTGTTGTGTAGATTGGGTTGTTGGGGTAGGTTGGATGGGGCTGGGTGCTTTGTGTAAAGAAGGCGGGAAGGGGAAGGCGTGGGTTGGATGAGTATGGGAGAGCGGATAGTCGTCGGTATAGTTATGTTGCGATGTGGTTCCGAAGGTAAAAGCTGTCGGTAGCTTGCTTGGCGTTCTCCTGGAATTCGTGGAGTGCCGAGTGGGATTGTGCTGAGGTGAGGCGGATTGGATTGTCTGGTCCCTTTTTACGGGTCAGAGTAGTGTAAAGGGGATATCGTACAACGTCGCAGCATGGCCCAGGTTCTGAACGCGGTCTACGCTGTAGGACCGAGGCCGTGGTTCATAGAGTAAATTGGTGTTGTCGATGGATGCGCACACGGGTTGGAGGGCTGTGAGCAGGGTTGAGGGAGCGATCCAGAGAACTGAAAGTGATACCTTCACGCTCTTCCGGAGTGTAGGGGCGTTGGATGCTTGTTGTCGTCCTAGACATCCCTACGGAATGTAAGCCTAATTCTATGGCTATGTGCCTCTCGCGCTCAAAAATCGTGTTCAGCGGCGTACGTGATCGCTATCGCTCGTCGAATCGAGCGTTTAGAGAGAGGGAAGACGGTTGCAAATCTGGGAACTCCGTTACTTGCTTGACTGGGCCCGCCCTGGTCGGCAAAGATATCGAGGCAAACAGGGGGCCTGAGCCTTTGGAGTCTCCGCTGGTACTCAGGATCAGCGCAGGCCTAAGATCAGATGATCTTCGACTCGAAGAGCTTGTTTGGCTATGTCGGACGTATTCGGTCGACCAAGGCATCGGTTCTGTGCACTGTGGGCCTCCGTGGCAGACTCCGAGAGCACTAGTGAGAGCTAGCATCAGAGGATCTACCCGGCGAGGTGTTGCAACTAGCGAGGACGGGTTTATGGCTTCCTCCCGCCCCTATCGGTTCTCGACCTCCTTACGCATGAGTTTCCAGGCAGCTAGCCACGAGAACATCACAAGCACCATCTCGTATGTTGTCAGCTCAGAATCCGGAGCTCGCGATGAGTAGTTGACTTCTTACCAAAGGTGCGGCCACAATGAAGTATCACTTCAATGGAGGGTTACTATGCAGCTCATCCACATTCATGCCAAAGATGCCGGTGAGGAATGTCAGAGGAAGGAATATGAAGGTTATCCAGCTTAGTCGCCATAGACTGGTGTTGAGTTCCAACGACTGGCGGGCGTCGCGGATGCTTATTGATTTGTACATCTATGGGTCACGGATGTGAGCCCTCTCATCAAGTTGACAGTCCTATACGGAATACTTACGAGATCAAGCATGTGTGCGATGGGCTTCTGGAGCGTCTCTTCCACCTCGCCACCGAGTATTTTGAAATCATCGAGTTCCTGACGAAGCCAGTCAGCGCTCAGGGCATTGGGTCCGGTAGCATTGGCCAATCCGATCTGTAGTCTCTCCAGCAAACGGATGTGCGACTTAAGTAAGCTTTCTGCTTGGAGTAGCTGTTTGGAAACGCTCCATAGGTCAGAAGACGGCTCGTCGTTGGCGGGCTCGCTATAAATCTCCTCCCCAAGCGCCGACACGAAGCGGTCCATACGGAAAATGTATTTACTCCATTGATCTGCAATTGCGCCAAAGAGGACTCACAGAGCCAGGACGGCTAAAGTGTTGCTGTCGGTGGTGGGAGATATACTGCTTTCGGTTGCAAGGTCCTGCCATACTTCGTGGCCAGAAACCAGCTGTCAGTCATGTCCGTGTGGTTCATTGAGTCAAAGACGATTATAGTATTCTGCGTCAATAACTTCTCACTGTCAGCTTGAGGTCTACCTCCGGCTGTAGTCGAATTCTGAGAGCCATCCCGACGATTCGCTAGCTGCACGAAGACTGAAAGCCTCTGGTACTTGTCACCGAGTCTTGAGCGGGAATCTTCTATACCGTCGGCAAAGAGTCTAGGGGTCCAATGTGATGGAACCTCACGCGCCTCTTTGATCGCTGCGATGGTAGGATGCGGGATTATGTATTCCATGCCGAAGGCTGTACGGACCATATTGGTAGAAGGAGCTAATACGGGCCTCCAGAAAGGCGTTTGCCGTGTGGGAATTACACCGATATCATTCTGTCGGAAAACGCTCTCTTTTTCATTGTATCCTCGCGGCTGTTTGGAGATCTTGTGAGATCCAAACTTGACCTTCGGCCCAGTGCTCCAGTCGACGAACTTCGGTTTGTTGAAGTGAATACGATAGTTTTCTGTTAATTTTTCCAAGGCTTCTAGATTGCCTTGAACGTAGCTGATGCTCTAAAGCTTAGCATACTGCTAGAAGGTATTAAGGTAGTCGCCTACATCACTCTGAGAACCTTCTCAACCTCTTCCGGTTTGGTCTAAGCGCCGTGAGTGGAACGCGCCGACTGAGAGCAAGAAGCACTCACCCTCTGTAATGACTCTAGTAGATGGAGGGCCGCTCTAGTATTGTTAGAAGAGACGGTCTGTTTCTGAATTTCGTTCAGCTCTAGTGAGACTTCCTCACGATCAGCCTTCATAAATCAAGTGCCCACGAGCGCGGTCTGTGGCTACCATTCTTCGATTCGTTATCTCGATCAAAATCGAGAATATCTATTCTGACATTTCGAGCTGATGTGCCCAAGGGACCGCTCGCAATGACAGACGCTCCGATTCCTGCTATAGGTGCCCTGATACTGCGATCATTTCGTAGTCCAGCGAGGCACAGGCATCGGTGCCAGAATGTATCTCGGTTTCGTGTACGCGAAGGGATCTCCACCCTCTCTAAGTCCTCGTCATCGTTTTCCTTGGTCTTCCCGAGAAAGGGCAGGCGTCTACGGAGGGCAAGATGCTCCTCAAACACTTCTGATTGTTTTTCACTCGCTCGGCGCTCTTCATCTATTGTTCCTAGCTCCTCCCACGTGGAGGGCGTAGTGAGTGGTTGTTGGGGATCAGCGTCCTCTTCCTTCTGCACCGCAGCTGTATGTGTCGGCTCGAAGCCATCATTCTCTTCGGGCAGCTTGGCCCGCCTCCTTGCATGAAGTTTTTTATATGGATTGAGGCTGCGCTCGTTTTCGTCGAAGTACCAGGATTCATAATGTGCAGCCGCCCGATACTTGTCTAAATCATCATTAGAGTGTAAGCCGATCTTACCATCCGGCAGTGAAACAGGAGTTGATGAACCACTTACGCATTGTGTTCGGGTGGCAGTAGCTTTCAAGGCGTTGTTCAATCTATACAATCCGAGGAGTTCATATTAGTGACTAATGTTAATAAGTCGAAAGCCATATCACCAACACAAAAACAGTTGAGGGGACCGGATCGACGTCGCAGCCTCGTCTCTTATCTGCATCAGCATCTCAGCCGCATCATGCAAACAACCAAATTGGGTATCCTCGGTAACCTTGAGACTTGCATGCTGGTCGCTTGTCTGCCACGCCTCACGTACATAATCGTATTCTCTATAGTACGTTATTTCCTATAATTTGAGATGTGATGGCAAATCCAACAATAGTAGACTATGCTAAACTGAAAATTGAACAAACTGGCGCCAGACATCTTATCTATATATAGAACTACTCCATTTTCTCCCTCCAATCTTCAACACCGGCGCCCTTGCCTGTGAACGTGATGGTGGATATCTCAAGTTTCGCAAACCCTGCATCAAGCGACGTTGGTGTTGATTCATACCGTCACGTCAGGGTCATTCTTCTGTTTGCTCATTCGGTCGCTTTCCACTCCCTCTTCTTCCTCAGACGCAATGGCTTCAACGAGAGAAGTTCTCCATCTCCTGCTTCGAAGCCTGCTTCAACAATCGCCCACCTGGGGATATGCCACTCGGCGAGTGTATAAAGATACTCGTGATAGGGGCTTACTCCGCTCGGCGTAGATGACTGAGCTGTCTGTAAGGGTCTGACCGAGCGTCATTGCGCGGCGTATCGGATATAGTGGTGGTAAGGACGGGTTCTCCATGAAACCCAAGACGATTGCCAAGTGAAACCCTCAACGCGATTCATAGCTCGAGCTCCTCAGATTCCGCCTGACACTCGGTCCTGACGATAATTCCTGGCGTTCGATCTGCGCGTCTCCACAAAGTTCTGGCACCACGCCCACCTCATCGGACAGCTGATATCGCGTTCGACTGTCAGGCTCTAGTCTGGCATCTTCGCCGTCTAGTTGGGCTCGCGGGTTGCCGTCGGCCTCCTGCATTGGTTGCACCTGGCTATACTCCATTATGCTTGTGGCTGCTTTCTTTGCTTTCCTCCTACGCCATAGCATGAACGCTAGAACAGCGAGACCGATGACAGCGATTGGGATGACAACGCCGACGGCGACTTTGGCGCCTGTGGACAGCCCGGATGATGCCGGCACGGCAGCGGGAGATTGCGTTGCGAAGACGACTTGGCCGTTGCTGGTGGAGACGGCAGCTAGAGAGCCACTGGCTGAGGAAACGGTCTTGGTGGGGATTACTAGGTCCTTAATGGTGGGAAGAGGAGCGTTTGCTTTGACAGTCCATCCACCAGAAGAAGAAACGGGGCATTTGGGAGGAACTTCGGTTGGCGAGTATGTGGCTAGGGATACGCCCGTTGGGGTCAGAGTGTCCCATTGGCTTGAGGCTGTCAGTTTCTTTCCATCACGGGAAATGCAGGAACCATACCTCTGGAGATTGTAAAAGTCGGGGGTTATTGGCGTTGGAGTGCCAGAGATTCCATACACCGTCGAAGTCCCTGACTTGGTTGGCGCAGAATAGGATACAATACCGTATTTGATCCCTTGTTCTGGCCATTCGTATCTGTTCGGGAATTAGCTTTCATGCGCTTGCCAGGCTTTCCCAGTCTATAGTACATTACGGCTCCGCTCCACTTTTGGTTCATCTGTGGACCTAAGACTGCGATCTGGTTATCGAATGAACGGTTATTGGCGTTGCATCCGGTCTCAGACAAAAATAGCGGTAGCGGATAGCCTAAAGAGCCATTGTACAAATTATCGTAACCGGACGTAGTGAAGGAGCCCGGATCACACCACGAGTAGTCGTTTAGCCCGAAGAAGTCGATCGTAGTTGCATTGTCCCCTCCACAACTAAGATAGTCCCTGAGATTCGCATAGATCTCCGACGTATCACCTGAACAGTAACCCACAGGGATTTGCCGCATTTGTTGCGCGTCCCTGTAAGCTTTCACGTCTCGAGCGGCGGCTTTGAGGAAAGGCGCAGCTCCAGAATCCTTGTCTGTAGCAGGTAAGCATTTGGCGTTCAATGACGTGCTACGGCGGGCTCACTTTGACCGATGACCTCGTTCCCTATGTCGACTGCCAGAAGATTGTTGTACTGGGAGAAATCTGAAAGGGTTTTGGTGAACGTGTCGAACAGACTTTGATTCCAGGCCGGTTGAATCTGAAATGCCACATGTATTAGCTACCCTGGATTCCGCAGCTCTGTGGGTACGGGAGGTATCAGGGGCTTGCAGTTATCACAGAGGCCCGGTGGTTGTCATACCCTATCTATCCCCATGTCAATCGTCCACAAGCCTATGATCACGTATATGCCAGCATTCTCGAAAATTTTCATGCAATCAGTATGGTTTGCGGTGTTATCCACCGCGTAAACGCGGATGGTGTTGACAAGCAGCGTTTTCATCAGAGGAGCGTCGAGGGCGCATTGTTCGGGATTCGCGAGGACGTCTACCGCAATCGTCGCATTTTTCGAGGCTACAGCTTTGCTACCCATGTCATACACCATGCCTTGAACAATGTTAGTCACTGGAACGGGGCGTGGTGAGTACCCATGACGCACCCTTGATGAAAAACTGCTTGCCCGAGCTGTCGAACAGTTTGGAGCCTGTTGCTGTTACCGGTAACAGTGTCTGCGCGTTGGCTGTGAACAGATAGAGAAGCCATGATAAGAGAATAGTGTTCATCGAGGTTCCGGTGGCAGAAGCCATGGCAAGAGATGTAGACAAAGGATATAAGAGGGAACCACGAGCACACAACAGCGAGACATGTTGGAGAGCAGGTCCAGTGGCTTAGGATACGCATCCATCGCGCCAGGCTAGAACAGAAGCCCGCCATGGTGATTCGAGATCTAAGATTGAGAGAACAAGGGTCCTGACAAGCTAAGCCGAACTTGGTAGCAGTGCCGCAGACGGGGAAAAAGTGAAACCCCCTGGCGTGTGCGCGCGCCACAGCAAAAATAATTCGGTTTTACGTGTATCTGTAAGGAAACAGAGTTGGCGCCTGCCTTGCTGTATGGGTATCATGATATAGAGCCTTGTAAGCTAGCACCATACTAAACCACCGTACCAGGGTGTCAGCGACCTATGGTAAGAATCGATAACTCCAGTCAAGTACCTCCGTATCAAACACTTGCTCTTCTCGGCGCCATGGTCCTCCGCAGATTCCTTTTTTCCTCCGTTTCCTCCATGACGGGCAGTAATCCCTGATCCCTCAATTTCGCCAGGTACTCCTGGCCGTACTTGTATCCAAGCTGATAGATCTCATCAAACTTCGCAAACTCCAGCGTTCCGTACGCGTCAATAGGCGGCCGCATGTATAGACACCCAGGCGTGCTCTTGGCTCGTTCCAATGCGTCGATACTGCTGACGTAGGCGAGCTTGGCTTGAATCTCGGAAAGCGTGGGTGGATTTGGGTGCGAGGAAAAGGGGTTCCATCGATTCAGCAAAGCCCAGGCACCCGAGAGCGAGTCTCCGAAGGTTTGAGGGATATCGTCATACAAGCTGCCAACGTCGACGGCGAAGATGACATCCGCACCGAGAGACTTCATATGTGCAACGGTGAGATTGTCAACGTAGCCGCCGTCCAGAAGCATGCTGCCCTCGTCGCATAATGGCGGTATGAGGCCGGCCAAGGACATGGATGCACGCACATATCGCCAGACGTAGCCTGAACTGTGGAATTCCGTGCGAGACTTGCTGATGTTGGTTGTGTTACAATAAAATTCGAGCCAGAAGTCTTCGATCTGGGAGTTGTGGAAAGTTTTGAAGATGCCACGGTTGAATTCGTGGCCAGTGGTGTAGGAGGCGGACGGATAGGTCAGGTCCAGGGCAAAGCGCCACATGCTTCCCATACGGCCGGCGAACTTCTTTGCTCGGCCATACATAGGGACGACGTCTGCGTCGCGTGCATACAGTGCACCGATGAAGGCCCCTATTGAGGTACCGCCCACAATGTCGATAGGGATGCCTGCCTCTTCGAGAGCCCGGATAACTCCTATTTGGGAGATGCCTCTGGCTCCTCCGCCGCCGAGAACAAGACCGACTGACTTGCCACAGAGTCTTCTTGCCAGGCGGTGAAAGTCGCCCTTGAAAGGAGTCTCTGCCGAGTACAATGGCGTTTGCCGGATTCTCCTTGAAGTGTACTTCTGAATCTCGGCTTGCAGGACTTGAACTCGTTGCTTCAAAGCCGTACCGAACCGCTTGATTTGTGGGCCTACGGGTTCCGAGTCATTACGAAGAGCCATCTGTATGTGGTGATGACCGCCATTGATCCAGACCCGATTTCTCAGCCATTTCCGCGTAAGGCCTGGCGGCGAGTATCGTTCGACGTGTAGCAAGACCAACTCTTTTCTTGCAGTGGTCTTCATCCCAAGTAGAAATCTTTCGTATTCGCCAATGCTCGGTGACTCCTCAGCAAGACCGACTAAAAGGATACAGTCGGCTTGCGTGATGCACGTCTGCGTCCATGGCGAGTTGACGTTAGTGTCAGCGATGTACAAGAGCATACCGTACCTTTCTTCGAGATCGGCCAGATACTGCGAAAGCTTGAGCTTTCCCATCCTCGAGAAGGCATGCCGACCAAGGTGGTTCAGAATAGCTGCTTGGTTGAGCGAAGTAACACCATTGACGACGCCTATCTGAGACAAGGCGTTCAATAGCCTGCCCCCAAACTCCACGACAGGTACGCCAGCTGTGACGGGTAAAATAGCGGTAGTCCGAAGGTTCACCGTTGATGATACATTTTTAGGTGAGCCACCGTTGATCTTCTCTTTGCCTTGATCGAGCAGGGGATCCTCGATCAAATCTCGCATACGCTGAGCGATAATCTTCGATACTTTCATCGTGATACCAGGGTGTTCCAAGGCGAGGCTATTGAACAAGGTCCTTGGAAATTTGGCCAGCTCAGTATCCCGAATGGCGTGTAGAGTTGTTGGTCGTACTGATTCTGTCATGACCTCCAGCTCTCCCACGCTCTCTCCCTGGCCAAATTCTGCGACAACTCGTACTGCGTCGTCATCCTTTTCGTATATCGATCGCAACCTACCATTCAGCACAATATAGATAGCATCGCTTTCATCGCCCTGATGATGTATGACTTGGCCAGCATTGACTTGGATCCATTCCAGCGCGAAGTCAATGTGTAGAATTAACCTCGGGAGGAGGCTGGTAAGCCGCTTTGCCATTGTAAGCAGCACGATAGGAAATTTTTCCACTAAGCGCTCTAAAGAAGCTCGAGGAAGGAAGCCGACGTAGACATCTGTTTTAGCTCGCACATCGATGAAAGATCGGTAAGCCGATACCGTGCCAATGTAACCGGCCAGTCCTCCAGGTTTGATGAGATACAGACTCTTCCGAGCCTGGGGTTTCTTACTACTGCGCGAGGCACTACGAAGGTTTGGTTGTCGAGCAGCTGTTCCCACTCTCCTGTGGGGAGGCAAATAACCATTGGTATGCTGTACTGTGGTACCACTCGAATAGGACGCATGATCTGCGCGGCTCTCATCCGAGCCAACCCTGACATCCAAGAAGCCATCAATTACATAGTAAAGACCAGGGTTCCGTTCGCCTTCTTCGACAAGCACTGCTCCTTGAGGAAAGTAGACAATCTCAAGTTCATCCCTCATATCACTCGTAAGCTTGCGAGCGTTAAAAGGGCCGCCCCCAAAAGCGGATACAGAGCTGATGGACTCAGTATCACCGTCTCCAGAGCCCTCATATGGGTCCATGAAGCCGAAAGCGTTTGTGAACGTCGCTTTTTGCCGCTGAGAATCATAGGACACCATGCGTGGGGATTGGTCTACCGATGACGATGCCTTTCTCATGGCTCCTCTGGTATTTGTTAATCCTACAGCTGTGATAATACATTCCAATATGGATTCGCGGAAGATGCCGTCCTCGTCCAACGACTCTTCTCGACGGGCTTGTAGACCGTGATGATGTGGGGATGGCGTGAAGGGATTGAATTCTCTCTGAGCCAACGGACTGGTCATTGAAAGACTTTCAATGGAAGACAAAGGAGCTATCTCCGAGTCTTTGGATGACATCTGAGGATGACCCGGGTGTCTTGCCCCAAATCGTGACATCTGTATGTTAGTGAGCAAATCTCCGGGATCAACATTGGTCTTCTGGTTAGGGCCCTCAAGGCCGTCCAGACTTTTGGCGGGAGAATGCTGATGCGTTGCCGAAAGTCTCGCTTGGATGAGAAGGTCTTTTCGAAGATTGCTACTCGATCTCCGTCTCCTAGCCGCTCCCGGGTTGTGTAGCGCGATGCCTTTCATTCCCTCCTCAATCGAGCTCAAACGCTCCTTCTCGGTTGCAAATTTGTCTTTGAGTCGTTCTAATGCAGCCCCCCGCAAGTGATTGGGTAGGTCATGGCTAGTGTATCTGTTCATATGTCGCTCTGTTTGCAGAACTTCTGAAGTGAGTCCAAGGTACGAGTGTGCTGTGGCTAATGTGACTCGCTGCAGCCGAGTCAGTATGACCTGGACAATGTGTGCTGTCGCTTTTGGGTAGACTCTGGTTAGGCGATGAAAGGCTGTCGCAGGAATGATGGCAATTGTGGTATCTGTAGTCGCTCTTGCAACGATATCAGGGTGCACAGATTTTCCCTTTCGCGCCTTGCTGCCATCGTGATGCTGGCCTTCTGGCTCAGTTTGAGGATTGTCATAGATCTTCGATGGAGGGTCAAGAGACAAAGGTGGAACGTGTGGCATCCCATTGCTGTTTGGCCCAACCGACGAATGGCGGTTACGCTTCTTCGGAGGCTGAGATAGATGCCCGTTTGTTTCTACAGGCGTCGCCGGGACCGAGTCGGGCGTAACCGTCGGGAAGCCTGCGTTTGATGTGCTCGAACCTAATCGCTCTTCAGCGTCACCTCCATGGCGGAGCTTGAGATCCTCGGTAAACAGTGAAAGAATCGAGAATAGCGACGACATGGGTGCGCCGTTCTTGACCTCTGTGAGAAGCTGGTATCCTTGATGCTCTCCCTCCAGTGGTTCCTCTTCATCTTCGAAGAATTGACCGCTGCCACTCATCCAGGAGTCGCTTGTAGCCCGATTGTTGTCTCGGCTAGACTTCACGAAGATCTGGACCAATCCATCAACTACCAAGCAAAAGCCCTTCTCCTCTTCCAGCAGTAGCGTTTCTCCGGCGATCAGCTTTCTCGTCTGCATGGTCCTTGTGAGCTCGTGGAAGACGGGACGCTCTACTAATATAGTATCAGTGTAATTCTGCAAGAGTGCCGGAACTCTCGCGCCGCTTACAATAGCCGAAGACCTTGATGGCACTCAAGAACTCGTCGAGATAATTGGCCAACCCGGGTTTCAAGTCTCCATCTTGAGTGTTCGGGAAGAGGTCGATATGGGGTTCCTTTCTGTGGGGCTCTTGTGGTAGTCGAGTATACATGTTCAGGAAGCGGTAACGGACGATCCATGAGACGAGGGACCCGAACGCCAGCGCTATGAGCATCCTGAGTTGCGTCAGCTCGCTCTCAAGGGTGTTTATGCAGTGGTCTACTCACAGTGTCGTGAAGTTCATCGTAAAGGTCAAGCTGGTGGAGAACAATTTGAAGAGCAAGGTCGGCACGGTTATCGAACTGAACGTCACTACCCAATACAGAATTGCAGGTACGAGCCGGGCCAGGAGTAGAGCAAGGACCCCAAGGAGACCGAGCCATGACCGCGATGGACTGCCTTCCTGAGCGGTCGCTAATGCTGAAGGTAGAGGTGATGCTGAATTAGAAGCGGTGCTAAGGAGGGAGCTTGAGCCGGTTGAGCCTGTGGGGGCATTCCTGTGGAAAGATGCTTCCATAGCGGGGTTGGATGTGGGGGATCATGCTGCTTCTTGGGCAGCATGCTGTCTGTCGCGCATGAAGCTTCGCTTCTCGCTGTGGTACGAGTGATGCTTGTCTTTACCTATTGCCATCATAGATTGTTGAAGACCAACCAATAGCGCACGCATAGCATGCTATCAGACGCTAATTGTGGGGACTCGCCGAACATCTACCGGCGAGGACACGTGACCACGATGGGGGTTGGGGTGGGCATGCGCTCAGGCCATGTAGTAATCGATTACGTGGGAAGCATCATTGTGCTCAGACACTCGTACGGCAGTCGAGAAATTGCCATCATGTGGACGATCACAAGGATTTTGCAGACAACCAGAGGTAGAGCCAACGGTCAAAACTGGATGCAATATGTATAGAGAACTATCCAAGATCTATCATCCCCCTTCGCATTGCACGAATTGTGACAATACCCGCTATCCCCAAAACTTTCTCCTGACGACTTCTTCAGAGACCCAGTGGGTTCTGAGCAGACTGTTTCTTCTCGCCGCTCCCGCCTCCGTGGGAAGCTCCTCCTTGGGAAGTTGCACCCTTTGCGGTATCGCCAGCACCTTTCGTGGTGTCGCTCACGGTGTTCGTCAACCCGGTGGTGGTGTCGCCAACAGTTTTTCCGAGGCCACCGACTACCTCCAATGATCAGCCTGCGCCTGATGTTGGTGAGGAGAAACAGAATAAGGCCCTACCAGCGTTGCCGGCTGTGTCCGTCACGCCGCCAACAGTCTTGCCCAGGGTGTTTGTTACGCCGCCAAGGAAGCCTGGTTACAAAGTTAGCCACTCACGGCGAATGAAGAATCGAGGCGAAGAGTGCAACGTACCGCCTGCCTTGTCTGCCATGTTGAAATAGAATAGAGTCTGTGTGAGTGTATTGTGGTATGGTACAAGCTGTGACCTTGTGAGTTGGGACAAGTCACAAAGCGGATGAACAGTCTTGAATGTACGTACTCTTCAGGAAATGTATCAGGGGAAGATGGTGTGAGAGAACAAGCAGCGGAGAGATGGCCTTTCGACTTATATCTGATTCAAGGCCTGGACTGAGGGGTCCTCATGCCTTGACATCATCCGCGGCCCCACCACAGCACCCCCACCAACCACCAAGGGAGAGATTGAAACAGACTTTGGACACCCCATGCAAGCCATCGTAAGTAAAGTAAAGTAGCCTTGCTCTAAGGTAGCCACTCGGATCCTGAAACCGGATTTCTCGCAGCAATCAGCTGTTCCCGCAAGCCCTCGAAACGATCCAACAGGTCCCTGCATTCGTTATAACGCTCATCGCGGGCCTCGCTGCGCACTGATTCATAGGGAACCTCCATTCGCACTTTGTGGGAGACGGCTACACCTCGACCGAGCATCACGGCCTCGGTACAAACGGTAAGACTTATCAGGCAGGAGGCAGGTGAGGCTGCTTTCTGAAGGGGGACCATGAGAGGATGGCTCTCCAGTTGAGCTCCAACACCAGAAAACGAGTAAATTCCATCAAACCAGAGGCCATCCTCTTTACTGAGGCATTGGCTTCGATTTTCCCATAGTGATCGCGGTTCTGCCATATCACCACCGTCCGCGTGAACGACCAAGTCCCAGACCAAAACGAAATCGGGTCTTTGGGCCATCTTTCTGATTGAATATCTCCCTGTAAATTTACTTATTACCGATTACACACCTTTCGTCCTTGAACCCAGACTCCCTGTACGTCCCGATCGTCTCCTGTGAATACCCATTTCGCAATTTTCTCACTCCACGTCTCTTTACCCCAGATTTCGATGGGGTTGTCATCCTCTTCTCCGTGTCGATTGTTTCCTTCGGCCGAGCCAGAATCGCTGAAGTCGTTGCACACGATGAGCTGGGCATCCCACTCTTTGCCCACTTCAAAGCTGCCAACCTTGTGGCCAAGACCAAGACATCGAGCCCCGCCAACAGTGGCGAGATAGAGAGCCTCTTCGACGCTGAGCTTCGTCCTTTCTGCCTGATCGGCTGTCATCTCTTGCTTCGACGTGTTCTCCTCCGCACGTTGCAAACCTCCAACCGTCCAAGTGTTCTGACCCTGCAGCGACTGGGACTGCACAGCTGACAAAATGCGGCTGACACCGATAGCCTCGCGTACTGCTGTGAGTATCGATGGACTCCATCCTCCGCTAACATCGGTGCCGAGGCCTACTTTGATATCTCCGTCCAATAAACCACGAACGTAGCATAGACCGCTGCTGAGGTAGCTGTTGCTGATCGCGCAATGGCTGACTCCTGCACCGCGCTTCTTTATCAGTTCTGTCTCTTCGCGACTGAGATGTATCCCGTGCGCCAGTACTGTGCGCGAGGTCAACAAGCCATGGGCGTCGTAGACCTCGGTATAAGAAGCTTGCTCAGGAAAAAGCTTCTTTACCAAAGCAATCTCATCGACCGACTCGGAGATGTGCGTCTGGATTGGCAGATTGTTCTCCTTTGCTAGTCTGCCGAGCCTCGAAAGACAATCTTTCGTGCAGCTAGGCGCAAACCTTGGTGTAATGATAGGCGTGATCAGATCATGATCGGGATCCAGCTCGTTCATATGCTGTATTGTTTCCTTCGTCTTCGTTAAAGCGTCGTCCGGGCCGTCATCACGATAATAGTCAGGGTTCTGATCGCTGTCCATGCAAACTCTTCCTATAAAGGCACGCTGCCCCTTAGCATTGGCGATGTCCGCCAGAAGGTTTGTGGCTGGGACGTGCACCGTGCTATAGTACGCCGCGGTCGTGGTACCATGGGCAAGACTGCGGGAGACTGCACGTTTGTAGATGTGTGCGGCGCGATCTAGAGAGGAAAAAGAAGACTCAATGGGGTAGGTGTATGTTTGCAGCCAGGAAAGAAGTGTAGTGCTGCCAAACAGGCCAGTGTTGGGATATTGGGGGGCGTGAGTATGAGTGTCTACAAATCGGTCAGATATGCGTTAGGGGTCTTCTCAGCTATATGAGATTGGGAGGAGAATCATTAAAGATGCAAGGAGGTAAAAAATTTTCCCGGCATGGTCAGTGTTTGTTGGGCAGTAAAGTCGTTCGTACACTAGCTCGACGCAAGAACTTGCTGGAGTAGCAAAGCTTCGTTGGCTCGAGATGCCTGATACTGCCCCCTTATAGACCTAGCTTTAGGGCAAAGGAACATCGGAGTCCTTCTCGTCTGAACCAACTCCAGCAGACCAAGATTAAGGTACAGTAGGGTGAAGTCGACTGATTGAGTGCCATTCATTCCAGAAACAGCAGAAGAACAGCTGGAAAGGATTCCACGCCTCGCGCTAAGGCACCATTACCGAATGGCTGATCGTGTGAGAAATTACTTTATGTTGGTAAAATGAAGAGAAACCGTGAGATGAAAGCAGTCACAAAACATAGACAGCACCATTAGGATACTATGCACAGATAGAGAAGAATGGTAGCCGGTAAAGGAGATATCTCAACAACTCACCAATAAAGCCCGGAAACCACCACCCTGTCCCACCATTCCCGCCTACCACGCAGTCCCATTCCCCATCCTTCCACCCATGCCGTCTCACCTTATCCAAAAACGGAAACCGCAGTTGCACGTCTCCTGAACCCCGAGCAGATTCCATTGGCTCGTCTTCTCCGCCTTCAAGAATGAAAGCAATAGTACCGTTCTCATCAACGCCAATGACAGCTTTTTCGAGGACTTTCAGCTGCCCAAGTGAAGGAGTGCAGAGGAAGTTTCCGGTGTAGAGAGTGCGTTTCAATGGTAATTTCTTGGAAGGACCCATTTTGAGCCTGCTTGCGGGGGTGATGGCTGCTTCGTTGAGAGGAGATTGAGTACCAAATAGTTAGCGAAAATTCGATGAGATGAGCAGGAACCTGATCAAAGATGGGCAAAGGAGGACGATAAGGAGCTTTGTGCAAGAGCCTCTATATAGCAAAGAACAATTAATTTCTAGAGGGGAAGTTAGTCTACGTGTATTAGTTTTAGAGACTAATAATAATAAGTTGCGATTATTGAGCAGAAAGTGTATGATAGAAGTGAACCCCTGGACATGTCAGATTGCGCTTGTGGCGTTAAGAAGCTCTGCCACCAAAATTAGCTTTCACGGTATATCTTAGTGTACTTTAGCCACTTCAGGGTTATTTGAGGACGACGATGTTGGGTTTGCTTCCTGTTCATTCTCCGCGTGACGTGTCAAAACCTCGAATAGAAAATGAATTCGTAAGAGCTCTTCTCAAAGCAGTCTTATAGCGGGCTTTCGCCGATCAATACCTTGTAGTACGCTCACTCCGCATTGTTTGCACGTGTCCGGAAACCGGGACATCACAACCTTTGCCTGGTCAGCCGGAGAACCATGACCACAAGATATAGGGTGGAGTACGCATTGAAGACCCATCGAAGAGATCAGCTAGTATGTCAAGTACATGACCGTGGTTATTGGTGGCCATAGCTTGACTGATTGTCATTCAATAGATAGAATGGATTAAGGGACTTCTCACGGTCCCATTCGTTTTACATTCGCAGCCCACAGCAGCTTGGGATGAGGATGGAGGATCTTCTGCCGTCGTGGCTAGGATGGCCTCGACTGCTCATCGTAGATACGCTGAAATCATGCGAGACGTAGAGGCACTTATCAACGATCATAGTAAGAGGATTTGCCTGCCATCATGCTGCGTTTACTGAAGCTTGAAAGTCGAACACCAGAAGCAAGGAACACATGCAAGATCGAAGATGAAGTTGTTGGTCCCCAGTATTGGTATATTCTTCACTCCTTTGTTGCTCGAAGAAGCTTTTGTCTACCAGGACAAGCGGCGAAGGATAAGCTCAAGGCGATTCGTCCCGCCATCATTTAACGACATACGTCTGACGCTTAATACTGCTCAGATCCTGAGCCTGGTGCGTGACAGGCCTCTCGAACTGGTGACATTCGACGGAGACGTGACCCTGTATGAGGACGGACTGTCACTCATACCGGAAAACCCAGTCATTCCAAGGGTTCTGAGACTACTTCTAGAAGGCTCGAACGTGGGAATAGTCACAGCGGCGGGATACACTGAGGCCTCAAGATACTATGAACGGCTATATGGGCTTCTCGAAGCAATGAAAACGGCTGTCGACAGCCATCAGCTGACAGATCCAAAGCTGGTAGTTCTCGGCGGTGAAAGCAACTACCTGTTCACATTCGATGCAACCGAGGAACATCTCCTCAGATACATTCCAAGGGACCAGTGGATGCTCGATGACATGCTGAGATGGACCGACAAGGATATTGCTGCTCTCCTTGATGTTGCTGAAGGGGCCCTACGGGAGTGCATTTACAACATGGACCTCGCGGCGGAGATACTTAGGAAAGAAAGGGCGGTTGGTATTATACCTCGTGCAGGTCCAGGAGCCGAGAAGTTCACCCGAGAGCAGCTCGAAGAGACAGTACTGGTGGTGCAGCAGATCGTTGAGATGTCGCCCGCTGGAAAACGACTACCGTTCTGCGCCTTCAACGGTGAGCGAGAAATGCAAGCATTGTACCACTACACTGACGGTGTGTTCTGTAGGCGGTAATGATATCTTTGTGGATATAGGTGACAAATCTTGGGGCGTACTTGCCTGTCAGCGCTTCCTTGGTGAGTTCTGATTCGCAAGTAAATGTGCCCCCTTCCGACCCTAACAAGAGCTTTGAGACAATGGGCTCGCTCTACTAGCCCAGGGCTGGAATGCTGACACCATAACTTGTAGGGGGCATCGAGGGTCGCAAGACACTTCATGTGGGTGATCAGTTCTTGAGCGCCGGTGCCAATGATTTCAAGGCGAGATTAGCTTGCACTACTGCTTGGATTGCTTCGCCAGCGGAAACCGTACAGTTACTAGACGAGATCTTTTGGCACAGCGGCTGAGCCCACGGTACGGTATATGCTTGCAAACACTCCTGACGTGTTTGTCACTCCCGCAAGCCCTACCCTTAAAGAGCTCATCTCTCTAAACGTGCGCTTCGGGAACAAGGTACCCAGCTCCCTTCTGTTTTTAACCGAGGTCAGCGTGGGTCTATTTTCCTTAATCCGCGCCGGGGATCGCATAGCCAGATGGACTTCTGTACCTACTGATAGATTGATGTTCATAGGGTGGAGGGCGATGTACTAGTAACGACTTTTCAGAGAGCCCCTGGGCCAAAACTACTTCAAACATCCCGAGACCATTCAAAAAGAACATTCCTTATCTTGCATGTTTGACAGTAAGTCGGTCCGCACACACCTATGACTCATCATTCAAGCGCCCAGTCGCACGTATAGAATCTGGGTTCGGGCACAAGATTTATCAATTTTGGGCCAAAAACTGGTCTGTCTGCATGCAACGTCCCCGGCTCCCTCCATCTCTCTTACATGCTGATGATATCTTATTTGAACGCCATACAACCTTTTTTATGCATGCACCGTTGAACGGTAATTCGTCCGCTCTGATTGTGAATAGATCCGCTCTCCGCTAGTAAAACGTGGATATGGGATAGTAAGAGTGTCTCTGGCTCGGGGGCTCCCTATCTCTAATCCTACTCTTACGGGTTGAAATTCGCAATGAACTTTAACGCATGGTTTGGATCGTGGCTCACCTTATGGTACCTTATCTGCTTTCGAGATTGTACAAATGGCTTGTGGCGACACGATACCAGAAGTCCAGGTAATGCTGAGATCCGGCTGATAGGCGCCCCAAAGTCGTAAGTATCAAGCCATTAGAGTGATAACAATGTACGTTGGGTGGTATTCGGGTGACCTCCAAAAAGCCACACTGGTGGCGTTGGTAGCATTGACCTTCTGGGGTTGAGTCTTATCCGCCAGAGGCTACATTACCCGAATTCTGCCAAGACACTAGCCCGGCCACATCGTCTTCTGTGAGTTTCCGGCTGGTGGGAAGATACTTTATCTCGCAAGGCTGGCAAACGTTCCCAAGTAATTCGGTAATGTCCATACTTAACACTGTCAGTGCACACCGCTCAGTGCAGTGTGGTACGAGGCATTGCGCAAATCGCACAGTTCAGTGCGAGGAGATCGGTGGACGGTTTGCACGAAAATCCTGGTCGAGAATAGCCACTGTAAAAGCCCTTCATGTTGAGAGTGAACCAGTCTCTTTCGAGCCAGCACGAGCAACAATCTCAACCGACATCGAATAATACTTGATGTAAAATAAATCGTACTGTACGGTTCAATACAGCCTGATTTCTGCATGGGTTGAGGTAGGTAAAAGTCTTCCGTGCGGTCCCGTACGAGGTATTAATACGCTTGTACGGTTGCCAGCGTTGGGAGACCGTCCCTCGATATCTTATCACCCACTAAGCTCTCGAGACCTAACCCATCACAAATGCTCATCCGTGGAAATCTAATCATAATCGGAACGAAGCAGTAATTTCGAACCTACTCATCACGAACATAATTCAAAATGATGTCCTCCTATCTGGCGACTTTGCTCGGAATCTCCGAGAACGAAGTTCACGGAATCATGTTCAAGAACCTTTATTGTCTACAATGGTACGTACGACAATTGATGTGCTTAACGCAACCCTGCTGAGGCTGTCATAGGTTTCTTGCTGTGTACGCAATGATTTTTACAATTGCTCTCTTCATCACGAACGGGCGGAACCGTTTGGCTTCAGCGTAAGTCGCCTGAGTATACACCCTGCACAACAAAATATTCTTCCCTGGTTCTCAAGGACTGATCGCCTTAGTAAACGTCTTCGGACAGATCTTCATTGTCTGATCGGCTTTGTCATCGGTACAGCAATCTGGTACCAATGGGCTATCCGTTCAAATTTTGTCTCCACGGAATTGGTGCTCATGGCAGATGGGTTATTTCTTTCTATGGCTCTGGCGGATCTTGTGAGATGTCTTGTCTCTTCCGAGCGGTCGAGCGAGTGGCACAGATCATTATAGGCCTTGACCTGGCAATGGCGTCGTTCTTGCAGCTTCTTTGTAAAGTTGCTTGTCTCCACAGAAGGTAGCTGCTGCAGGTGCCAAGACTATCAGCCTCCACATGGTAATTCAATCAACGATGCTCGCTGATCTTCGAATCGGGAAGGCGCTTTGGCCACATCGATGACTATATCTTCCGCCCACCCTCGACCTCTCCTCTCTTTCTCTTCACCCTGCACTCATTCGTAAAAGAAGTTTACTTCCTGCCAACATGAGTCAATCTATCATCTCACACTTTGCTAGGAACCGTGCATCCTATGCCTCGGCGGTGTTGTTCCTGCAACTCCTGCCATCTGGTGCCTTTGTTCTCGGCTGGTATCTTGACCACGGCGGTCAACTCGGGAAGCAGACTATATCGTCAGCTCTCTCCCTCTCTCCTCTCAGACACTCAAGCTGACTGCTTCTCAGGATGGCGGTAACTTGTTACTTGTCCACGATAATGTACGGTCTCCTGCAATGCTCCGTGGTCCCAGATAAAGTGTTCTTGGCGAAGACCTTCACCACGTTTGCCCTTGTGGTGATGCTGGTTAGCATCCTGCGTTTCGACCTGTACGCGATGATACCATTCGTCCCACTCGTGGTGTGGTGTTCCCTGGTAGTTGCTGAGCATGGGGCTGAGGCTCTGCCCTCGTTGGCAGGTATGAGTCAGCTCCCATTGCTACAACTACCTGGTTCGGAGCCATAATAGAGCACTTTCGGAGTCGAGATACCACGCTGGAACATTACGGCTTACAACGGAGGCGTGGGCTCTCCGGTTCCAAACCCTGTTTGAGGGTACGGGGGGCAAAGAAGTTTTGGAACACTTATGCCTCGCGCATAGTTCTCTTTTGAGAACAACTATTTTTCATTGTCGGGGCTGCTTGCAGGCTCGGCGAAGAAGAACAGTAGGACCAAGACGACGAGACCACGGAGAAGCTTCGCTCAATGCCACCTAACAGACAGGTGACCTTCTTCAGACATCTGCTGGCTTGGTCACTTAGCTGACTTCTAGGAGAGCACAAAAAGTTGCAGTCGAACACGTCGAAAGAGGACTACGACGTGTAAAGAACGATCTACCTTGACCTCGATTTCGATAACATACTTGGAGGAATCATCTACACCCTCTTAGCATCGCCAATCTTGCTCCGTAGCAACAATAATGAGGTCCCAAGGAACTATTAGCCCTGTTCGGCCACGTCAATTGGACTGCTTTCGTTCTTCCACTGTCGTCAAACCTCTGATGATTTATAGTAGCTTGGACGTTGCGCGGTGGGTCATCTCTGGCCGGTCGATCAAGCAAGACTCTGTTGAGACGGCCTTTCTTAGCTTGGTGAAAAGAAGACCGGGGTAAGAATTCCGCTGGAGGCGTATAAGGTATGACTCGTAGCATCCATAGCTAAAGGGTGTATAGATCCTGTCGGAGTTTGACTATTTCATGCTTTTACGAAGGTACGAATTTCTTGAGTACAGCTAGCACTACATGAATGGTCCCATTGATGGAAAGAATGAGAGTATCCACACTCGGCTAGCGGTTGGGCAAAGTGAGACCTCATACACTGAGTCTGATGCATTACGCGCCTGTATGACCCGGCATTCCGTCTTTTGCCCAACAATTCCCCGCCATGAATTATGGCTTTGGCTTTTGGATCGCCACCTTCCATACCCACTCTCTTAGTGCAGACACTGGCAGATTCTTTTCCAAAAACCCGAGGACAGAGGAGCGGTGTCCCCTTGCTTGAACAGCCGCAGATCGGTGGTTTTCGGCTTTCCTGGCTCAGATCAGCCTGTCGCCATGTGCGAGCATCCAATCGTGTGCTGTGTTCTCTAGCAACCCCGGTCTTAGATCGTAATCCATGGTGTTGACAATCCCACTGAGCTCAAATGCACGAGGCACCTAAACCAACTCTGTGTCAGCAATTGTCCGGTAGAAGGATCCGATCAGGGTGACCAGAGTCCGCAGGCTGCCCTTTGGTACAGGTTTTCCCACAGATTCCAAGATACCAAGATTTTTGCAGGGGAGCGGAACTTGAGACTTGAGATTTTCCAGCTGGATTGGGCTTGTACTTCTTGTAGGTTAGAGTCGTGGCGGTACTCCGCACCTATGACTAAGAGATGAAGCTTCAGAATACTAGAGGCGACACTGGAGACACAAGCGTTGAGTCGCATGCTTGGAGACTGCTAGAGTTGTACTTCCGGAGATGGTATTGATTAGTTATGTCCAGCTGGGTGTTGGGTCGCCGGGCCAGTTCTAAGGGTTTGAAGCTCGCAATTCTCTGAAGGAGTCCTGGAATTTTCGACCTTGGATACCCTCTCTGTGATGCAAAGAACTAGTAAAGAGCTTTGATCGCTTTATGTTAGGTTCGATTTCTAATAGCGCTGGACCAATGGCGGTGTGGGGTGTCTTCTTTTCTGAACTACTGGTATATGTCGACAAGCCTAGCTGGCTTGTGTCATCCTCCAAAATCATTTTATCGGATGCGTTACTTCAGATGCGGAGCCTGCAGTATCATTCACAATAGTCTGATTGGGCCGAGACAGCCGCGCGTTTGGAAGCCAAAATATCTAAGACCTAGCTTGACTTGAAAACAAGCGCTAGGAGTTGGCTTACCTTTGAAAGTTTGAAGTTGGCTTGGGACTAACCACCTTGGTAGACTTCTCTGAACAAACCTGCGTTGTCTGATCGTTTTTCTCATCGATGCGACAATCTGGTACCAATGGAGTATCCGCTCGAATTTCGTCTCTACGAAATTGGTGCTTATAGCAGATAGACTAATTCTTTCTTTCGTTCTAGTAAATCTTACGAAGTGATTCTGTTCCTCCAAGCGGCTAGGTGACCAGCACAAGTCGTTGCAGGCTTTGAGAGCGCAATAACGCTGGTGTAGCGAATTCGTCCCATGCTTTGGCATGGTCTACTCTCGAGAGTCAATCGAGTTATCTCAAGCCTGGAAAGCTTTCTTTGCGCCCTCCTATCGATGTCCTGATTGTGTAAAGAAAAAGACATTACGGTTTGCCTCTTCAGCCATGGGCATTCACTGGTCGTCAATCCCAGCGGCAATCCACCCGTTCGATTCTCATTATTGTCAAAGAACCCATGTATCAGTTCTTGTCGTTACACGGAATCGGTGGGTGCCAGTGCTGCTTGCAATGCTTCGCCAGCAGCGACGGTCAAGCTGCTGGATAAGCCCTTCTGTCATTCGACCATCAACACATAATTGTTCGACCTACCGCACTAGAAAATTGCAAAGCCAAAAATTTCGGCAGTCTACAACATATGTTTGCTGGCAATACTGTATAGTGCGAGCAGCTTACGACTATTTCCTTGTAGCTACTATCACAGCACAATGCCAGATGACAGCCACATTTCTTATTTGCGGTTCCCCATTTTCAACAGCTTCGCTCAGGCCGCTCTACAGGTCACCCAAGCCAAAATCAATATCCTAGAGCCATCGTCTTGTCGGCTACATGGTCCACCAACACTCACGAAACCACTCAAGCCCAATAATACAGTCCTGGTCAATGAGCTTCTCTACTGTCCCGAATACTTCACATTTCGGTTGATCTCGACTTCTTGCTTTTGGAACTTGATGCCATCATACAACAGCTTTGCTAAAGCTCCTCCATCCTCACCGATAACAATTACCGTCCGTACGCTTGGCCACCGCACATGTTTGTCCAACCCCACGTAGTCAAGACCCATATTCTGTTGCTGTATGGTCCGCATGATAGTTCTTTCAGAGTAGACCGGGTTAGGATTACATAGCCCAATGGCGAGCACACCACAGTTTATTTCAAAGAACTTGCATCTCTCAAAGCTCCAGTATCGTTGCTGGTGGATTGTGGCTCACGATGGAGATGTCACCCTAGGCTTCAGTGTCTAAGCGGCTAGCACCGTTGCGGCGCCAGTGTCTGTCCAGTAGGATAACCTCGAACATGGTCACTACATCTTGTGCGGCTGACTCGTCCACTGGATCTTCAGTGGGACTGAGGTTGTAAGAGAGGAGGCCTGGGTCTTGCAGGTCAAGCGCCGAGGTCTGTCGGGTTGAGAATCCGATATCAAGTCTGCTAAGAAGTAACCAGTCCCCTGTGAAAGATAAGCCCGCGGTCAGATATCGCTCATAGTCCAAGTAGAGCTGAACATCAATTGTCTTTCAATTAGCTTCTGGTGAGATTCCCTCGTGAAGCATGCACTCCTGAGGCACTGGTACGGAAGGTATACCCGAAAGGAGAGTTTTGCCGCAAGTAAGATAGCCGCGCGTCTGTGACAGAAAAGAGTTCTAGCTCGATCTGGAAGTCTCCAACTTAGGTTTGCTCGCTCTCCAGAATGCTCGAGATACCCTGCCCCAATGGTACCATCATACGGTGGGCACGAGAAGATACTACCTTTGTACTCGTCTCGTGAATTGAAAGGGGTGCTACCGTTGATCAATGACTCAGCTGGAATGTCCGGCATTGATATGTGAATCAAGGCGAGCAAGCGCTTCACAGCAGCTTCAAGTCTTCGTTCGCATGACCTTTCCCAAAGGCAGAATCCCTCACAGACCTGGAACAATGGCCGAGTATAGATCTCGGAGGAGCCAAGAACGACAGTAATAAGATGACGGCCGAGTGGTCAAAGCGAAAAGCCATGTTGCTTCAATTCTGCCAAAGCTCGAAGAGCTCTTTCTATCGAAAAATCCCCGTTCACATGAAGCTGGGACTATCCGGCACCGAGTCGATAGCCTAGCTGGAGACACCCAGTAATCGTGTCGCGCCGAACGTCCGTTATCACTGTAAGAGGGACCTTCGCGTCTAAGTCGTAGCTTGTTGCTATGACAAATCCACGCGTCATTCCTCGAAAACTACAACACTGTAGGCAAACCTCACCAACCCTGCCACACAACTTACAAAACACCTCATTAATGTTACAACAACTGAAGACCTAACCTTTCGTGTGCAGAAACCTCGTCAAGTCTTACCTCTACATCTTCCGGTCACAATGGGGAATCCTCACGAAGCTGGCCTGTTGGACTCCCAACGCAAGCTGCTCTCGACTGGTGAGTATTCAGATCTCACCATTGAATGCGGTGGTAGACACTGGCGCGTGCATCGATCCATCATCTGCAAGCGGTCAGAGTTCTTCGCCACGGCTTGCAATGGACAGCATAAGGTCAGTACAATATAGCAAACAGGTCAAAGGCCTTGCTCAATACATTCAGGAATCTGCATCAAAAGAAATTGAACTGAAAGATGACGATCCGCGTGTCTTCGAACGCTTACTCCACTACTTGTACTTACTCAACTATCAGGACGACATACCATATGGTAATACACAAAAGCTTTCTATGGCCCCCACCTTCGATACCTAAAACTGACATATCTACTCTACACTTAGCGCTCGACGAACATTCCAGTCAGAATGCGTCCGCAAACCTGACCGAGTCTGCCAAAGCCGGCTTGAACCTCAACGATCGTGCTATCCAGAACTCAGCCAATGACACATTCTCACAGCTCATGACTAATGCACAGGTCTACGCCATGGCCGAGAAGTTTATTATCCCTGATCTCAAGCTGCTTGCGCAAGAGAAGTTCCTGCAACGCGCTCATGGTTGGCCGATCCCTGGTCTCGCTGCAGTCGTCCAGGAGGTGCTCACGTCTACCCCTTACAGCGTTCGTGGTCTTAGGAATATTGTGCGTGACTTACTCTCACTTCATGTAACCGAGATCACGTCGGTCCTAGAGAAGGAGGGCCCGGAGCAATACTTTGTCACGACACCCGAATCTCTGCAATGGGCGTCCGTCCTTCGTCAGGAAGGAGATTTCCTCCTGGAGGTATTGGGTCAAGTAACGACTAATGTTACCAAGCAAAGCAACCACCAGCACAAAGTCAATGCAGTTCCAGTTGAGAACCTCCGGCGTTATCAGGAAGAGGTGAAACGCTTAGAGTGTGAAAACAAGGCTCTCCGCTTTAGTCAAGATGAGGTCAAACGCTCGGAGCGTGAGAACAAGGCTCCCCTCTTGGGTCATGACGAGGCCAAACGCTTGGAGCGTGAGATACAGGCTCTCCGCTTGTCAAAGGGTCATGCCATCAGGGGGAAGGACAATGAAATCAAGGCCATTCGCCTCCAGAAGAACCACGAGATTAAAGCCATTCGCTCTGAGAAGAATAATTTGCTCAAGAGAGGGGGTCGACTGATCGCGGCTATCAGTAACCACGATTATTGTCGCCACTGCTCCGAGGTCTTTCAGCCTATTGTGGTGGGTATAGGAACGCTCGACGACTGGGCCAACAGGGGTATCTTGAAGTGCAAATGGTGTCGCACGAAGTATGACTGGGCATGATTTCTGGTTCTGACGGCGGCATGCTTGTGGAAGGCCGTGGGAAGTCGATGGAGCATCGGGAGCAAGATCGAGGTGGAGCACTTGGCAAGGTGTGCTTGTTCTTTCCTTGTCTACAGTATGGTAGAGCGATGACTAACAGCAGCGTCGGCAGGACTGTATGATGCCATGCTCGCTTCAAAGCTACCCGAGCTTCTCCCTGTAGCTTGCGGAAGTCATAGCTCCTTGTTGTTTCCGTATGGTTGTTATTTGTCAAGGCCTATTCAGTGAACGATAGCTTCACCAGCAAGGCTTTTTCCATTCATGTATTCTCTACTCAATTAGTCGTCTTTCAATACAAGTGAGCAAACTCCAAATTCTTCGTCGAGCTGTATGGAAGATGCGTGATCCCGCAGATTGCAGAGCAAGCGAGGTTTGCCGTACTGCCTAATCTGTTCTTTGTCTCTGCAACCGCAGTAGGGCTTATATACAGCTGCCTTTACACTTGCCCTGAGATGTCCTTCTTTGCAATCCCAACCAATTAGTGTCGCAAGCCTCGCCTCAGCCCCATAGTGAACCGCCAGGATGAGTGACTCTCGTTACGACCAGATGATAGCGGACAACAAGCGGCTGCTTGAAACTGGGGAATGCTCCGACTTCACCATTCGATGCCAGGAAAAAGAATGGAAAGTTCACCGCTTCATTTTATGTGGCCGCTCCAAGGCTTTGGTTAAGATGTGCAACGGCAGTTTCCAGGTACATACCTTACCCCGTTGCTCAGCTTTAGACTAAAGTTTCTCTTTCACAGGAAGCGGCCATAGGGAGCGCCGATTGGGAGTGCAGAACCCTGCCGTTGTCGAGCTATTCCTTAGATATCTCTACACACTCGACAACGACGGCACAAAGGCTCCTGCTTTGAAAGATCCCTCTTTCGAAGAGCCCCCTCCAGCCACAGATGCAGGAAGCGAAACTTCGCAGCCCAAAAACCGTTCATCCGCCCCAGGGTCGACCGGGCGAACCACTGGGAGTGAAGAGGCCCGATACGATTACCATGCAAATGCAGATGATCAGCAAGTCGCTTGTCATCATCGCCTCATTATCAACATGGGCGTATATGCTATGGCTGACATGTACCGAATCCCTGCGCTGATGCAGCTCGCGCAGTTCATGTTCGAGACGTGCGCCGCTACTTGGCCCCATGGGGCCTTTCCAGCCGTCATCCAGCGGATCCTCGTGTTCTCACAGGCCCTGACAATAAGGGCCTTCGGAGACTCTGTGCCAAGATCTGCGCGGAGCATCTGTATGGGATCGTCGTCGTACGCGGAGAAACGGGCGATTTGGACAGATGGGCCAACATGATCCTCGACAATCGGAATTTCGCAATAGCTGTCTTGCAGCAGGCAGCCCACCGTCTTTCTGACGCGTCAGGCTCCAACGCAGCTCTTAGGGCACACCTAGCAAATATGGAGTGGAGGGTACGGATAGGTGAAGATCTCCGAATGGGTCAGAGAGGGTATGGAAGAGGATACTGTGCGGTGGTTGAGAGGTCGCGTGGGGTTGGCTATAGGTGGGTGCCGGTCGATTCTTTAGGCAAATGGAAGCTGGGTGTCGAAGGAAGGTGGAAGGAAGGAAGGACGTACGCTCATTGCTGGGCAGGCCTGACGGCGAGCTTGGAGTGCGTTCGATGGACTCGGGCCACTCTACCGGTTTCTGACAGCTGGAGGCAGTCGGCTCGGCGAGGTCTACGGCGCGAAGGCGCGCTTCGAGCTGTAGATCCAGCTGGTTCATCTTTGACGGATGCGGAATGGGGGCAGACTAGGATGCTGCGCACAAGGCTGGTTTTTGGTAGGGTACGACTGTGAAGAAAGTTGGGATTGGATCTGCGAAAGGTTGAGTGGTGCGCTGCTTGCAATCGAGAGGACCTTAGCGCTGTGGCCAAGATCGCTACTGAGTAGTCGAGACGAAGTGGAGCATTGACCACATCTTTATAAAAAGGGGAAACAAGATCTCTCACCTGTACACAAGTAACACAGAAAATCTCATCTGCTCTACAGTGTGTGCAGGTGCCAACGCACATTTTGAGCTTTGGTAAGATGTGGGAAGGCTTCAATTCCACGGTCACTTCGCTATTCAATAGGAGCTGTGATCTTGATTCTGGGAAGCGGCGAGTCTCAATGAGTGCCTGATATCTCTGACAATTTGAAGAAGGGGCAAGCCGCGACGGCTGTCAGGCCAGGATGGAGGTGAATCGCAGAGCTCGCGACTCACGATGTCACGACTTCGTCACTGGTAAGACAAGGTAAAGGCAATTCTAGGAGTCTAGGGATCAATTGAATCGATATGTCGTAGAGCAGTCGAAGCTGTGGGCTAAATGATTGATTGAGAACTAGGCCTAAATAGAGAGGCTGATTAAATCGGAGAAGTCACTGTTAAGAGTACGTCCTCTGATATGGATCCATACGACATGATCAAAAAAGATGTTGACGATGAATAAAACATTACGACACCTGAGTGATTCGAACACTCGCTCCCGAGGGAACGCGCTAATCTCGGGAGATAGCAGGCGCGCGCGTTAACCACTCCGCCAAAGTGCCTTGATTTTCAATCCATCATATTAAGCTACATAACGCCAGAGTAATTGGAGGATGAAGTACTGAGGAGCAAGTTTGAGACAGCCAAAATTTTACCAGCCATCATGTGAGCTGAGATTCTTCTTAGAATACCAGGACAGCAGCGAGGGGAAATTGGTAGCTTGGAGCGGCGCACTCAGCCCTTTGACTTTCGTCGAAGTACGCATTAACGCGATGCCGTCTGGATGGTTGGAGGACCAGTGAGGACCGCAGTAATATCTTGTTGGATTTCAAGGAGCGTTCTGAAAGATGGACGATGAACCCCTGAACTTGCCCGGCAACGGCACCGAGTAATTAGCCGAGCGAGCCGAGGTCGGTTTGCCAAGAGATATACCGGCGACCTTACCGGTACTCTAGGTAACGCTTCAGTGTGGTCACCAATGCTTTGATTACGATCGCGCCAGGAAGTATCCTCGCCTTATTCACCCTCGGTCACCGTCACGTCTCCGCTATACTCAGGCTGGCAATCCATCCCATCCTGCGAAGCCTTCCTAGGTTTGAATCACGAACTCGAAGGCAAGCCCAGCACTTGCTCCAGTTCCCAAAATGCAACGTCGTTAGATCATACAGCTCTCACCAACTCAAGATGGCGGTCGAGAACGGAGCATCGTGTCAGCAATCTGCAACGTACGACGGGAGGGAGTATCAGATGGTTCGAGAGGGATTGGCCGAGATTCTCAAGCCCCGAAGTCCAACAGAACAGACTGGCGGTGGACCACTGTCACAGACAGTCTTTTACAACCCGATCCAGCAGTTCAACCGTGACTTGAGCGTCCTTACCATTCGGGCGTTCGCCGAGGACTTGGCTATAATCCGGAGGCGAAGAGAGGAGAGAGCGTCGGGAAAGGCAAAACACAGAGGGAACAAAAGAAAGAGACCTGATGAGGGGCAGCATGCAGAACATGCTACTACACCTAGCGGGAAATTGCAGAAGGCAAGCATTGATGGTGAACAACAGACGAACGGAATCCCGGAAGAGCTGGACAACAATTCCAATGCTGTGAATTGGGCTCCCACCGGCAAGTCTTCTTTCGCTCCCATCTGACGACTCCGAGACGCGTCGCCGCTGACAGAACAAGGCTCTTCGTCGAGATCCACCGACTCAAAGACGTAATGCTGACACCTTCCTGTAGGACCCCGAGCAGCGGCACCGAAACCTCCACCGTTCCGCATCCTCGACGCTCTTTCCGCAACCGGTCTTCGAGCCCTTCGCTATGCCAAAGAAATACCGGCAGCAACCTACATTACTGCAAACGACCTGTCTCCTTCGGCAACCAGCTCGATAAAACTCAACGTCGAACACAACAATGTAACGGACATCGTCCATCCAACCACTGGCGATGCACGTGCACTGATGTACGAAACTGCTTCCTCCAGTAGGAATGGGCACGTGGAGCAACGGCTCTACCAAGTCATTGACCTCGACCCCTACGGAACCGCGGCCCCCTTCCTCGACGCAGCTGTCCAAGCTCTTGCAGACGGTGGCCTCCTCTGCGTCACATGTACGGATGCCGGAGTCTTCGCATCTGTGGGTTATCTTGAGAAGACATTTTCGCAGTACGGTGGTCTTCCATTCAAAGGTCCTCAGTCTCACGAAGGCGGCCTACGTCTCATTCTCCATGCTATTGCTACCTCCGCCGCTAGATACGGCATGGCGATCGAGCCTCTTCTGTCACTCTCGATCGACTTCTACGCGCGCCTCTTCGTTCGCATCCGCAGATCCCCCGCCGAAGTGAAGTTCCTAGCTAGTAAGTCGATGCTTGTCTATAATTGCGACTCTGGATGCGGCGCATGGAGCACCCAATTCCTCGCGCAAACGAAAGAGAGGAAAACGCAGAACGGCGATACGTGTAACGCATTTTCCCTTGCTCAAGCACCATCAACGGATCGTTATTGCGAGCATTGCGGCTTCAAAACCCACCTTTCAGGCCCAATGTGGGGTGGGCCACTACATAATCCATACTTCTGTCAGAAAATCCTCGATATACTGCCTAATCTAGACAAACAAGTCTACGGCACCATCCCACGCATGGAAGGCATGCTCACACTCGCAATGAACGAAACCATTCTCGATGCCCCCACTCCCGATCCACCATCATCAGATGCGGCCCCCGAGGCAACCGAGGACAGTCCCGCATCGAAAGCCCCCTTCCCTTCCCTCCCTCCTCAACTCGTCGCCCACCACCCATTCTTCATCCTCCCCTCCCACCTCAGCAAAGTCCTCCACAGCATCGCCCCCTCCGATGCCGCCATCCGCGGCGCCCTCCACCATCTCGGCTACCGCACCACCAGATCCCACACCAAACCCGGAAGCATCGTCACCGACGCTCCGTGGACCGTCCTCTGGGAGATCATGCGGGAATGGGTCCGCCAGAAAGCGAACATCAAAGAGGGAAGCCTAAAGGAGGGAATGGCAGGATACGGCATTATGCGCAAAGACCGCGGCAGGGACAAGGGCTTGGAAACAGCGAGAGAAGCATTAAGGAAAGTGCTGGATGACAAGGTCGAAACGCCAGAGGAGCTGAGAACGAAACTCGAAGCAACGCTTTACCGCATTACCGTTGGGCACGCAGAGGGCGCGGAAGCGAGCCAAGGTACCGATACTAATTCCCTGACGATCAATTTCGATGAGGTGCTGGGGAAAGAGCCTCAGGGGGGGAAGCGGCTGGTGAGATATCAGATGAATCCTAGGCCGGATTGGGGGCCTATGAATAAGGCGAGTGGGTAAGATGCAGTAATGGAACAACGGTTTGCCGCTTTGCCTATAAAGCTCCACTGGCTGTCGTCAAACCATCATTCCAGCGTGGTTCAGTAATGTAATGAAAGAACGGTTCGCCGCTTTGCCTGTGGAGCTCCACTGGCTGATTGATCCAACGTCATGTCGTCAAACCGTCAAACCATTAATCCAGCGTGCTTCTTTACTCACGCCTCAACAGTCCCCATAAATCCCATTAGCTGTGACAACGGAAACGAGATAAGTTAAGGTAGTTCTGCCAGCTCCGATCTTAAACCAAGATGATGTCCCAAGCTCCTTCGTACTTTCCCCCCCCTCTCTCTTGAATCCGCTCAAACCACCAGCAACACCCCCACCACAATCCCCAAACCAACCCCCCATACCCCACCTCCCACCCCCATCTTCCTCCCCGCACCCGTAAACACCGCCGGTGACCCCCCCATCGTCGTCGTATTGCCCGACGCCCCCACATAATCCCCCGTGTAATTCACTGGATGCGTCAATATCCCACCAACAGGCTCACACAGTTTCTCCGCCAGAAAAATAGTCGCTACCACAAGAATCAGCACCTCAATCGAACGGCCCCCCTTACAATAGTTGGGCAGCCAGTGGGGGGAAAAGGCAAGAACTGTGGCAAGCAAGGAAGTAGGATTTCCTACAATCCAAATCCCCAGCCGAGCACGCAGCCGTCTGGCACGGACCCACGGCCTTATTGAACGCGATGCCTTGACAGACGCAGACGAGATTACCGAGACTACTGCAGCCGTTGTAGGCGTTTTGGGTAACGCATTTTCGCTGTGCGGGGAAGTCAGTCAGTCCGGATATCTCGGAGGTTTGGAGTCGAGCCGCCCTGCATGGGCGGGGGTAGAAGAATGGCGGAGAGACAAGGCGAGGTTATAGGGTGGAAGGGAGAGGAAAGGGCAGAGGGAGGAAGGGGGGCTCACAGCACAAACGGGCAAATTAGCCACATCACTCGCGTTTTTGCCATCTGTAGCAGCCCTCGCAGCGGCGGTGGCGTATGCAATAACAGATGAGACGGCGGAGCTGAGTGGGGCGTTGCGGGCGTAGAGAGGGCTACACAGCTGGGCCGCGAGGGCTTGGGTCGCGGCGTAGTCGGTGCTGTTGCATGTCACGCCTTCGCAGCCGGCGGTGAGGCTGCGGAAGAGGGGGCTGCAGGCTGTGCGGAGGGTGCTGGTGTTGCCGACTTGGGGCTGGATGGCTAGGGTGGTGTTGGAGCAGATTTGCTGGGTTGGTGAGTGCTGTGGGGTTGTGTAGGGAGGATGGAGGATGGGGGGGGGCTTACGGCACATTGGGGATAGCTGAGGATGTTTGCTGGGTCGGTTGGGTCGCCGGCTGTGGGCGTGGCTAGTAGGGGGGCTGCGGTGAGCAGCAATAGAGAAGTTAGGCGGAATAACATTGTGTGTGTGTGCTAGTTGAGATGATGGGAGATTTCGGGAGAGTCCCTCGCTGAAGACAGATTGTATATAAGAAATAGTAGATGAGGAGTAAAAATTGAGATCGAGCAAGCCAGCTACGTTGTGGGAGGGTTGCAGGTCGAAGGTATGACAGAAACACCCCGCAACAGCAGGCGAGTTTGGAGGATGCACTTCGAGAAGACGAATCTGCCATGGGTCCCAGCTCGCTTGACACGAGCTAAAAGGAACCACACAATTGTCGACGGCTATGCGGATATATTCGGAACGATCCTTCGTGCAGGTAGCTAACGCAGGTGCCCTACCGTGATTGTAGAACTAAGCATTAGATGTGCTATGCTGTCATCGCTGCTATGGTTGGTGATGGATCCCCTGATCGGAGTTGGATCGGAAAGTTGGATCTGAAGCTACAGGTGAGATCGAAGAAGTACGCCTGAGAGAATGTGCTGATCAGTAGTGTCCCCACAGCTTAGTTATTGCGTACCTGTATGGAGCGGAATCTTATTCATAATGTTTCGAGTCTGTTATAGACCGGCTCTACCTCGAAATACATGAGCATCGTTCAATTTCAGCCAGGCTTTCGAGACTGCGCCAGGTGTCCTCACGATGCAACATGCAAAATGATGAATGAACAAGCAGCAAAATGGAGATGTACGTAATAAGGATCAGGGTGCTTACCTTAAAGCCAGGGATTCTGCAAACACCTCAGAGCCTGACTTGGAACCTAAGGTACCTTATGGCTTCCGCCCGATCGTGACATAGAACATTGCTTCTTTCCCCTCCTGCGCCGCGAAGTCAATCATCGCTTCTTCTCTAAACCCTTGAATCTCTCCCTCTTGATATCCCATCCCGCCCAACATTTTCGGAATCGCATGCCAATATAACGTTCCGACCTCCTTCACTATATGCTCCCCGATCCGCCTCGTTTCCGGCCTCTCTTTCACCGCCCAGGTCCCGAATGGTACCCGATACTTTCTGACCTGCACATCGACCAGCCCCGCAGCTTGCATATACCCTCCAATATTCCTCCCGCAGTGCAGATCCCACCCCTTGACTGCGGCTGCCTTCGCAAGAGCTCTAAGCCAGGACGATTGAGGACAAGGCTGGCCGTGGAGATACCACTCTAGCGCGTAATCCTGCATTTCTGCCCATCCCCCGGGTTTGAGGAGGAGGGCGACATCGCGCACATAGCCCGGCCAGTCCGTCATTCCCAGGACCAGTAGGCGGTTGAAGGCGAAGTCAGCCGTGCCAAGGGCGAGGCGCGGGTCGGTGTGGAGGAGTTGCCGGACGTCACCTTGAATGTAGGTCACGTTGGTAGGGTTCAAACCAGAAGTCTTGGGGACGGGTGAAAGATCAATGCCGTAGACCTGGGCAGCAGGGTATGTCTGTCCAAGGTGGCGGGTTATAATGCCGGTGCCGCAGCCGATGTCGAGGATTGTTTGCGGAGATCCGAGGGGGACGTGGAGGGGTTCGTTGTGCATCAGCTCGGAGAAACCAAGAGCTTGGTCCTCAAGGCGAGCGTGTTCGACGGAGCTGTGGAGGCGTTAGATAGGATATGGATGAAGAGAAAAGGGTGCTTACTCATTAGTAAGGGCATACTGTGCTTCTGTAGTATGGTAAGCTGGCTCACGGCTTCGTGCGTCAGAGGTGTCATCGCCGCGGATGGCTTCGATAGTACCACTGCTTGGATCGGATGGGTATTGGCTTTCGGCATTGCTCATCCCATAGGTTGCGCAGAAATCCTCAGCTAGTCTGCTCACCAACGCTGCCAAATCTTCCGGTTGGCTCAAGAACGGACTGTGACTCGTTTGCAGTCGCTTCACGGCCCACACAACTCCACTCGCTGCAACAAAAGCATCCTGTGCAAAAGGCGGAATCGCCTGATCTTTACTGGTGTGAATATACGCCCTACGACCGTCGTACGCTGTATCACCATAGTACACCTTGCCTGAGGCCGTGCTCAACGACTTCTACGATTGGCCACCGACGTGTTTCGCAACCTCGGTGGCCAAGGGCTCGGGCACGTCGCCGTAAAGGACCTGTTTGGGATCCTCAACATACCCGAGGCCTTTATCCTGCTGCTCGAAAAAGTCAGCATTGTGGCTTGCTAGATCCAGTGCCCAGTTTTGAGAACACGACTAGGAAAAGGAGATGGTACACCTGGCCTTTGCCACGGAGCAGGCGAGCCCCCAATCATTCCATATAGAGTCTGTCCCTCTTGAGGTACAAATGCCGACTGGTATATCAAGCCGACAATGCCTCCCTGCTTCCTTGCATCGAGTCGCTCGGCTTTTGACAGCTCTTTGATTGCAGCGCTTCCGGGGAAGCCAGCGTAGGACTGTAGATATAAGACGACGTCCTTGCCTTGCTCGTGGATTAGCGGGAATAAGATTTCGTTCTGTAGCGCCGTGACGTCGTCTTGGATTGATAGTGTGGGCTGATTAACGGTTGCGTGACCCTTAATGCGGGTGGGGTATCCTGCCTGCTGGAGGTGCTGGGACAGGAGATTCATAGTGAAAGGGAGTTGGAAAGCGCCGAGGACAAGGACGATGGTCGGGTGGGACGACATGTTGCTCCAACTTTGCAGAGGCAATGGTGGAACGTGCTTGATGAGTTGATGGCAATTCTTTGGGCAAGTGTGATTTCATTGAGGTCTGTCTCTTCTAATCGAAGGCTTCAGCCCACTTCAGTCCCCAATAGGCAAGCTCTATAACGCGAAGTCTAGCGTGTAGGAGGCTCAGACACTGTTGGAGTTCTGATCCTGATCCTGATCCTTCCTCGGTCTGATGAGTGATAGCTCAATGCAGGCGGCGACGAACCATGACTGAGCTGTCACGACGAAAAACCGAAGGTACTTCGTAACCACAAGTCGCTTGCCAGGTCCCATATATTGCCGGCTTCGAGCCAGATGTATACATACATTGATAAGCGGCGACCCTTGGGAGAGACCTTCAATGGAAAGCCGCTAGCCTGGAAAGCCGCTAGCCATTTCGGGTAACAGTGCCGCGGCGAGATATTTAGTTACTTCTTAATCCTTTTCTTACTCAGATGATAGATCAAGGCATCTCAAGAGTCTCGATCTTTGATGAAGACCGATGTAGCGAGGCACAGGCGCTGCAGGTGGTACGTCTAGCAGAGCGGCGAGTTCTAGGCGGTGTATACCTTGCTCCCGGATGGCACGGTCTACGTTGTTTTTATGTGTCACTCGAAGCGTGGTAGCCACCAGTTTATTTGCTGTTTCCACATCTTGTCTCAAGCTTTATTGCTTCATTCTGATGTCTTCACCTTCTGCTTGGAGTCTTCTTAGTAACGATTAATTCCTCTAGAACATGCACAAGTGGGTGAGATGCATCTAGTGACTGTAAACATCCAACAGACCAGAGACAGCAAAAGAACTGAGATGTGCGGGCGGAGCAGAGCAGTAGTCATGAGGGGGTTATTCTGGTATGGCAAGCAGTGGAAGGGTGAGATTGGGTTTGGATAGCAAGCTAGGACTGGCCTTCCGATCATGTCAGCAACCTAAGGTAGAAAGATGCCCAATCAAAAGGATAGCTGTTGATGTCTAGTAGCTCCCTGGTCGATAGCCCAAGGAGTGATCCATAAGACCGTACTTGCTGACGTCAGTGCGGTAATATCACATCAGCAAAAGAGCGTATGTCAACTCATCTTGCTCACCCGGAGATCATCGTATAAACCAAGTACGTCATGTCAGCCAGGTCCAACGGTTTCCCTAGATGCACAGACCCACATTCAAGGCTGTCTAGACGCTAGCCTCGAAAAGGGGTCGATGCTCATGGTAAATCCACCGAAGGGACAGAGTAAAATCCGGTCTCCCTAGCTGTACCGTTTCGATAGAACAAAGCTACACGCATTGCAAATGCCCAACGTAGACAAGAGAAAGAGCAAAAACTCGCAACAACGAGGATGTCCGCTCCTGTTTCTGCGTTTATGGAATGCGCATAATTGAGCCTTTTCGCGAAGCTAGCACAACACAGTACCACGCAAGGAGAGCTCATGAAATGTTATTATGCCGTTGCACGAAATATCCGAAAGCGCCAAGTGAAGCAGGATTATCTTGTTGACGTGACTTCGGGGATTCTAGGATTAGAAGAATATCCCACCGGCGAGGCTATAGAGCAAAATGCTTTGTGGGTAAGAAACGCCGTGGCTCCATTCGGCAGTAAGAAAGGTAGATTAAGTCCCTGCTCGTGCGAATTTCGAAGACTTGGGCGATTGTGGCAGAATACTGCCCAAAGCGAGCCAAATCAATAGTAGGAACCAGGCTGACATAAGGCTGCCAACCGTGCGCACACCTGACCGTACCATCCGTATACTTCTCGTATATACCGTTCAGTGCAGTGCGGTACAAGGCAGTGTGGTACAAGGCATTTCGCAAACCGTACGATTTAGCACGAGGGGTTCGCACCACCGTGTGCACCGATAGTATAATGACCAAAAAAATTTGCACTGCCCTCTTAATCTCTCTCGTCTCCTGCACTGATTGATCTGTAATGCATGAACCTCATTCGCTTCCATATCCAAGCATTGTGCATCGCAAGACGCAGCGCGTAAGATCCAATCGTGATAGAAGCAGCAAGAATGACAAACGTCGAGATAGGCGTAACGCTAGCGTTGAGTTCCTTCACTTGCATGCTGAATACAGTCGCGGCAAATGTTAGTGGGATAAAGAAGAAGGCCATTTCTGTCAGTTTGGTGATGTTCTCGGCCTCCGCAATACTTCGCTTACTTTCTACAAGCGACATGGCGGTAAGCAACCACTTGTCCGCGCTCTCTGTGCGTCGCCGGACGCTGAGGATTCGCTGGTCCAACTGCGCTAATAATTTTCTAACAGTGGAGTGCTCTATTTCGGCGACTGTACTTGTGAGGTAAGCATTGGCAATGCTTCGAAGAGACTCGGCAAATGCATGAAGGGATCCTTCCATGTGTCGCAAATCAGCTTCATAACGATTGAGCAGCCTTCGCCAGCGATCGACATTTCGCTGTACTAGTGAGTCTTCCGAGATGTTGTTACCAATTTCTGTTAAAGTCGAGTCCATAAGATTGAGAATATGCATCGTATCGTTTTGTACAATCATGAACAAGACAGTCATAGGTTTCAGCCTTCTCGCCGCAAGATGTTCGGTATCGGATCGCAGAGCTTGTGTTAGCGTCGTTCTAGTAGAGGTAGCCTTTGCCATTTCGTTCGAAAGCTGAGATTGATAATCAAGTCGCGTGATGCAATTATAAATGGGCAACGGGAGACGAGGCGCAAGCGCTTGGAAAGTATGGTAATTAGCTACCTCCGTCGACGTCGTCTTTGTATGTGCTCGCTGTACTCTCCGCGGGTGGGGCCCTTCAATGACGGATTCATTGGAGATGTCGCTCCTTCCTTTCATGTCCGTTGCCTCGGTCGAGAATCGAGCCATCCAGCGAGGAACCCCGGCCAGGAAGCGTTGATCTATCGCGACCATACATTGAATTGCTCCTCGATTCTCTCGCTCCGTTCCATCTTCACCTCTCTCTGGATCAGGATCCTTGGTGATCGCTCGGGCAAGTAACGAATTCTTGACATTACCCAAGGGCACATTGATGGATAAGGACGAAGAAACAGCTTCCGCTGTGCTCGATGTCATCTGCGTTTTTGTGTCGTTCGGGCCAGATGTGCTGTTGCTGCGTGATGCATGCGTTGCAGAGGGAACTTCTTCAGAAGCTTTGAGAATCGTTATAGTCGAAACCCTCTCCTGGATCTCCGGAAAGGGATCAAGTATTAGTACAGCTAGGCTATGATGTCAATGACCCACTAGAGTGATCCGCTCTATTTGCGTACCAAGGACACAGCCATCCAGCTGTTTGTGCCATATCGTCACTCTTTCTTCCCACGCCGAAAATCTTCTGCCCAATCCACTCGGGTCCGCATGCGGACCCAGATCCCAGTCGCGCCTCATGATGTTCACTGTCGAAATCCAATTTGTCTGTATCTGTGGGAATTTGTCTCGGTGGACTGACAGTCGCGATACAGGTTTGGGCGATGCAAGTCCAGGCGATGCAAGTAGCAAAGCACGTGAGGCCAGCGGAAGCGATAGATCGGATGAAATGTCTCGTCGCTCTACAGGCTGAACGGGTCTGTACCAATTGATGGAGGTATAATCCTTGATAGCGCCTCGAGTGTTCCAAGTGTCAGCTTCGATGTCACCGTACTCTGCCGCTGACCACCCAGAGTTGATGAGGTGCTCTTAAAAAAACTCAGGGCTCATGTGCAAGGCGCCTCCAAGCAAAGATATTATCTTCTCGGAGAGGTCTTCCACCAGGACCAACCGAAGTCGGATGTCAGCTGGAATGTTTCCCAAGACTTTGTGCTGGAAGGCTGGACCATCTTGGGGTCCATCGAAGGTGTGATGTTCTATTGCTCTCAATCCACCTGATGTGTAGTCATACAGATCTATACTTGCATGATTGTGGATTCCTGCAGTCATTGCGACTTTGCGTAGGTGGGGCATTAACGATGAGAAGGAGTGTATTATAGATGCGTAGTCCGACTCGTTTGATGCAGTGTGGACTGGTGGTGGAAGACACGATGAACCAGGCAATGGTGTATCAATCGCCTTTTGATCTATGTCTATTGAAAGCGGCTTGTCTGTCGCCATGGGAGTTTCCATTATGTTGTTCCGCGAGTCTTACATTGACGGATGTTCAGAGCAATCTGGCACAGATGGGAGTGTGTCGGTGGAGTTCAAAGATCCAGAAAAAAAGGCAGCCTCTCCCCGTTGGCTGCGGTGCAAAGCATGGGCGGTTGGCCCATCACGAGATACTCAGTACTTTGGGGCTCAAGGTGAGCCATGGTGACCCATACCGGGCGGTTTCCGTCTCAGCATTAGCTTTTTCATGGGGATTTTCGATCGGTCTAGTGTTTCCCCGAGTCTCAACTCCGAGTATAGTGGATGGCGTCAAGTCTGGTGGATCCCAAAATTATATCCTTGTTTCAACTTGAGACGCACGACGCTCTTAATACAAGCCACCTTGCCAGCTTGTCAGCCCTAGTTCCTTAGGTAAACACTAGGCGCACACCATCCTACTTTGCTCACACACCACCCTACCATACAATATATATCAAGCCTGACCTCTGCCCATAACCTCTAGCCCCTAAATATGCCTCTGGCGGCTCTCCCAGGGGACAACTGCGTTGTGCTCACCCCAACCTAATTTGTTCTTCGGCATAGAAATCTTCATTGTTATCCCCTCGTCTGGTAATGATGCAGCCATCACGTGATACGGGATCTAATACGCTTCCTGTACGCTTTCAACCAGTCGGTTCAATATCGATGGGCTACTCCGACTGGTTGAAAGCGTACAGGAAGCGTATTAGATCCCGTATCACGTGATGGCTGCATCATTACCAGACGAGGGGATAGTAGCAGGGCTTAGGAAAGCTAGAGGAGATTTTTTGTGATTTTTGGCCTGCGACATGGTGGTATACTGGAGCGTGGTGTGTGAGCAAAGTAGGGTAGTGTGCGCCTAGTGGTTACCTTACCGTTCCTTAATAAGATTCCAGCCTGACGCCGCATTTGATGAATCATGGTCAGTCGTGTTCAAGTAAAAGTAAGGTAAAGACGCGATCTTCGTGAGAGTAAGACGCCCTGCATGCGATAGTGCGTTAGCTTGGGGAGCACAACGCGACCACAACCAGTCAGTGCAAAGGTTCCTTGGGAGCCGCGGGTGAGGCGTGCGTCCGACCTATTTTACACATCGTGTCGATCGAATACTAAAAGCATACCTTAATCATCTTCCGTCAGACCCAAGAATCTTGAGTCTCGCTGCCGTACTCGATGAGTATTATTGCTTGATTATCGCATGATGTTGGGAGGGTCTATTAGAAGAAGCGATAACGACAGTCGATTTCGTCGAAGTGCTCAAAAGGTGGATTTGCTGTCGCCCCAGCTTCGAGCGTTCCAGAATCAAGCCGTGGCTTTCTCTCAAATTTGGCAGTGTATGCGAGCGGCAAGCAACACACCAAATGGAGTAAGTAGGTACCAAACGCAATGTATAATGGTGGAGCGTGACCTGGCTGCAGAATGCATCGTAGTCAGCACTACTGTCGGTATGGGGTCATCTACGTTATCCTGGACCAGTGGGAAAAGGTAGCTTCCTGTGCATCCTTGCGCTGATCTCTGCATAGTCCTTCTCAGTATCAGGTGTAATGGCGCCATGTCTTATCAGGAAATCGATCATGACCACCGCGGAATTTGCTTTGAACTCGCCTCTTGCGAGTCCGCGCCTGACCTCGTCCACGTCCCATAAATAGAATTCGCCGACTTCGTCATCCCCTGGCTTCAAGATCGCGTCCGGTGTCACCTCTAGGTCATAGACATAGATCAAGTCTGGAGATATCAAGCCGTTCTCGTCATCCCCACCGTAATCCCTCATGCTGATGTAAGAAAGGACACCGCAACTATGAGCGGCGTCTCGCACGAGATTCTCCGATAATGAAGCTTCTTCGGCAGCTTCGCGAACTATGCATTCAAACGGCCCCTCGCCTGCCGTGACGCCACCTGCTACTGTTGTGTCGAGACAGTTAGGGTAGGTAAAAAGATGAGCCGAACGACGCGGCACCCAGATCTTCAAGCCAGCTTCTGTATGTGTGTAGACTGTGAGATGAGCACCACGGGCTATGATGCCAAAGAGGGAACGGGCAAATCGTTCGATAGCCACGGGATAATTGGCACCGACGATGGGATAAAGCTCGCTGTGTTGACGATGCAAGATAGCAAAGGTTCCTTCGTCAAGGGCTCTAGTGACAAGGCTCGAAAGCGCGAGCGTGCAGGAGTTCCCGATGTGTTTGCCGCAGTTATCTAGCTTTATCCTCACGGTGCGGCCGTGATGGTCGATCTCGAAGTCTGATGTCCAAGGCATGGAAGATACCACAGATGGCAGAAGCAGACCGTAAGGACGATCATCTTGGGGTAGAAGGAACACGTAGTAGGGAGACGAGACACCTGGGTGGCCACGAAACGGGTTATCATATGGGAAACTGGGCAACTTAGCTGCCTGTGTGCACTTGAGAATGTCTGCAAAACATACTTGTCACACGCCTGAACAAGTTCGAGATTGCTTCTTGATGCCTGCATCATACTTACTGAGCCCATCGAGACGCCAATGGAACAAAATCGATCGTCAAGGGCATTCCTGATAATGTCCCAAGAACAAACAGCGATGATTGTTTCAACGGTCGTGCTTCCCTGGTCCTTCCAGTCTTGGAGTACTTGCATCCAGAATAGTACAAAAACACGGGCCGACTGCCCGCAAGGAAGATGTATGCTGCCCGATAGGGATTAGTGGCTCTTATCTTATTGAAGTCGATTTCGTCACCAGACACATCATCCTACATACATGTACCTTACCCTGTGTCCGACCATGTTAAAAAGTCCGCGCTGGCGTTGAAGCCTGTGCTGTGCAGCAGCAAGAGCTGGCCTTACTCGATTCCTGGGACTCCGGTGAGCGTGCCGTCTTTGCAAGCAAAGCTCCTCCTCACTACACTTCGATCATGTGCAAAGCGCCCAGAGATAACCAATGAAGTCAATCCGCTGCAAATCGTGTTAAGCGTAGAAATGAAAGGAATCTTTGCTCTCCGCATCGATATCTATCGCTTAGATAAAGGGGCGACCTTCGAGTACCACCCGAAGAAGACAGAGGCTTCTCTCAACAGAGATGGACCATCAAATAGCGATGAGCCATCGCTGAAGGTAGGCGTCGGAACTGAACCTTTCGAAATCAATGCACAGCCTCATCGTAGGCGGCTTCAACATAAAAATCTGCGGGTCTGCCTGCGCATGGCGCGCGAAGATGTTCACCGTCGGATTATTCGCAGTTCGCGGCGCATCTGGTGCCTCTGCGAGATAACCTGCGGCTATATTGTATATATATACATTTGCGGCACTAGACAGCTTTTCCAGAGCCTGGCACAAACGACCCTTCAGCGACTTTGCTCTGGACCGCAGACCGGACCTGGCACGGGTCGCTTGTCATCTTGTGCTTTTTCATAAGATCTATCAGCATCGAAGAACCTTCAACCATGACCCCTCACGGCAGATTATTTCTTCCGCCGCCATGACGGACGAAGCGTAAGCGCATGTGGTGATGGTTGCCGCCGCGGTAGGTCTACTACTTATACTGCGTTACCTTTTCTCGAAGCAGTCTTCTGTCTCTTCTTAAGGCGAACGTATCGTGTCTAAGTTGATCATTCCCTATCATATTCCCGTCATCTGCACCAGCGCAACCATTCAAAAATAAACTTGCTTATATAAAGACGATGTTTCTCCTCGCGCTCCTCATGCCAGCGCTGTATTCTTTTCTTGTTTCTTCGATAGCCCTTCCCGCAACAATCTCGCAATCTCCAGACCTCCAAGCCGGCACCGGCGTCGTCTACCTGCCCCAACCCCCCTTCCGCTGGGCCGTCTTGCCCCACCAGCGGCATTGCGCCGCCGCCATGCGAGATTTTCCTTCGAATCCCGACATCGTCACATTCCACGGTGCCGACTTCCGCCGACACATGGACTGTGAGATGCTAGTCGAGGTCCAGGGTCGAAACCCCGTGAGAAGCAGCTTGCTAGAGATTGGAGTGGCGGCCATGCAGTCGAATATGGCCTGCTTGGACCCGGAAAAGGGGGCGGCGGGGGCCACGACGATGGTGGCGAGTGGTCAGATCAAGATCACGCTTAGAGGCTCCCAGCGGCCCAGGGCTGGGGAAAATTCGACAAGCGTGGCCGTCAATGGTTCTTGAGGTGCGGTTTTGTGGAATGAGGTTAATGGTATAGATGGGCTTCCAACCTCTCTTCTGCTGTTCTTGCCTTCGTAACGTTGTCTCAGGCTGCTTATAGGAAAGGCCAATGGCCTCTGCTTGGATCTCCCTCAATATCGTCTCACGCTTCAAAACAGTGCTGTGTAAATCCAAGTCGTCATACGCTGGCTACCCTGAGTATCCCATGCACTGGCACGAATGCAGGATTCCTTGGCAACAGCCCTGCCAAGGAATCCTGCACTAATGCGTGCCAGTGCATGCATAGCGTTTCGAGACAATGTCGGACTACCTTGTTGGCTTATCTCAATGATCCTTTGAGACCCTAGAATGTCAACGCAGACGCCGCTCTGGATGTGCGGTGGAAGCCTGTCGTTCCATTGGACCTCCAGAAAAGCCCGCATCCCCTAGTCCGCTTACGTTGAAGAGCATATGCAACTACGAAGTAGGCAAGCAGACAGCTGGCGAGTCACCTACACACCTTCGGATTCTCCCGTCAGGATGATCTCTCTTCATGAATCAAGCCTGCCATGGCTGTTCTCTCAATACTCGCAAACACTGAAAGCCAGTGAACCAATTCACCATGACAGCTTCAAGACAAGTTCCGGCTGGCTGTTACGTCGAACATTCAGGCTTCATTCAATCATCGTCTCAGACTCCATGCGGTGATGCAAGCGCCGGTTTGTAACTCTGTTGTCAAGGCGGAGACATTTGCTTGGAAAGCTCGATCTGCCATTTCTCTCACCCTTTAGCCAAGACAAGTGGCTACTACATAGGTGGATGCACGGATCCATCGTTCACAGACCCCAGTTGTGCAAGACAATGCTGTAAGTTGATCTGGAGGCATTGGGTTCTAGCAGTCTCTAGCAGCCCGTTCCATGCTGACTCGGCTCCTTCAGCGGCTTACGGGACGCAGGACATCGTCTTCAACCGCAAGACGGACCTTTGGGCCTGTTGCTATGGCCTTGGAACCCTTGATTGCGCTGTCCCTAACAATGAGACTTTACAGGCTCCAGCTCCAGAAAATTTGAGATCCTTCTCCACCTTTACGTCGACGTCACAAACTTCATCCAGTTCAGCAACCATTTCCATCTCGGCAGCGGTATCAACAGTCACCGTTCCACCGTCGCGTACCTCATCCAGTTCGGCATCTAATTCGTCTAAGCCTTCGGCCTCTTTGAAAACGTCGGCAGGTCTTCCAGGAGCATCCTCAAGCTCACCCAGCGCTGCCAGCAGTACGTCTTCCCTCTGTGCCGACGGCAGGCGGTGTTCTTCGGGTCTCAGCGAAGGGGCCAAGACTGGTCTTGGAGTTGGAGTCTCACTCTTCGGCCTAGCTTTGATCGTTGGAATTGTTCTCGCGTCACGGCTTCTACGACGCAGAAAACGCAGCAGCAACGTTGGGAAGGGGCCCATTGAGAAGTCAACTGGCCAGTACACCACCACTAAACATGCACACGCTGCACAAGAACTTGGTGCCGAGGAGCACGCGGAGCTAGACGGGAGATCACAGGCAGAGCTAGATTCGAGCATGCGATTTGAAACATATGGATAAGGTTGTGAAAATTCTCCTGTACAAGAGTTTGGATGATAGTACGATTTGCTTCGGGCAGTCTACCTTCTCTGTCCATTTGTCGCTGATAGCCACAGTGTTCTTCCGAGAGTGCTTAAATCTGTCTTTTTTCAACGCCCAGTCCAACCACCAGATGCGATAGGTTCTTGCCTCTTCGTTCTTTCGCCTCCCTTCATCCCCGAACATTTCGTTTCCCCGCAATGCTTGACACAGTGCGTTCTTACATCTCCCTCTCTCGGCAACATCTTTCTTTTCTCTTTGCGTGCATTGCGTTCTACGTCCTCAGAAATTCCTACAACCCCACCCCTCTGAACCGCCTCCAGCATGCCTGCTCGCTTTGACTGAAGGTACTGAAAGACAACGATACTGGGCGACTCTTCGGCTACAGCCCCAATCCTCAACCTCCGCTCTCGAACATCGCCCCCAGATTCAGGACCGTACTCCGCATATCAAACAGAACCCACCACTCATACCCCCACTAGAAGTCTCCTCGAACCGCGCACCCACCCGAATACAAACTCTCCCACCACTTCACCGATCCCTTTCAAAGACCGACGCGCCCCCCTTTCCCCCCCTCTGACACTCGTCTTCGCCAGCGGGAAGAATATCCTCCAATCCGATGGCATCAAACCAAAGGCTCAATCAGAAGCAGACGACATGCCACACGCCGGCACGGTGCCCTTCCCCTCGAGTCACAGATCCATACACGCCGTCCTGTTCCTTCTCCGGCGAGGCGTGCTTTTGGGCAGGCAGGTTGTTCGAGAGAGAGATGCCGCCGCAGTTTGACTCTTCAGCTATCAGCTCATCAGCCCATCACAACCCCATTATTGCATCCTTTCACTACAACTACCAAACTCAAGTCTATCATTCTATATCACCGCAATAGCATACAGCACGCACGATCAACATACATAGACAATGATAGTGCCTAGGCCGGCTTAGATCTGGCTCTTGAACCACTACTCAACTGTATAAGCAGAAAAGGGGGAAGGAGTTCAAGATGAGTTGATCTCTCTCCTTCGAAGAGTCCCAGATGGTGAGCTGGGAGACCGCCATGCGGGTGCCAGGGCAACGCCACGATTCCAGAGACCAATGTAGCCCTTGCTGAAGCCATCGTGTACCTTGCGATGCGGGAAGGCCGGGGGAAAGGGGGGGGGGGATTTGGGGGAGAGGGAGGGGATGGGGGGGGATGGGTGGGGATGGGGGCGGAAAAATGATGGTTTGTAGGTGGGTTATTTGGGAGGTGGTGGACTGGAGGGAGAGGGGCGGAATGGTTGGGGTAGCATAGATGCAAGATATCAAGGGACAGGGATTATCGAATTCTGTCGAAGTGTGGCAAAGTGGGTACCCGCACAATCAACTCCCTCCGACAGAAATACCATCCTACGCAAAGCTGTCTCACTTCCTATACCCTAAACATTGACACTGAATCACAATATGTCCTATTCGAACCCCTACCCCCTCAAGCTCTTCAGCGCCGGCGTCCCCTTCGCCGGCGGGTCCGAGAACCGCGTCTGCACAAACACCTTCTGCAGGTGATCCGCATACTTGTCGAACTTCTGGTACAGGATATCCATCTCCTCGACGGGGACACGGTGCGTGAGCATGAGGTAGGGGTCGAGCTTGCCGTCTTGGATCATCTTCAGGAGGGACTCCCAGTACATGTGCACGGGCGCTTGGCCGTTGCCGATGAGGCGGATGCCGCGCTCCATGAGGGAGCCGATGTTGAAGTGGTTGGTCTGTTGGGGAGAGGGGGGTTAGCTGGGTTGTAAGGAAGGAGATGAGGGAGGGGTTTGATGTAGGAAAGGGGGGGCTTACGAAACCGACATAGACACCGGTGATGCCGCAGCGGCCGTAGTTCTTGACGGACGTGATCATCTCGTTGATGATCTCCGAGGTGTCCGTCTCGGCGCCTGTCATGATCTCCAACTTGTGCGTCCAGCTCTTGGCATACTCGCCAGCCACGCACTCAAGAGCCACGTCGGGTCCGCGGCCGTCACACATCTCCTTGAGTTTCGATGTGACGCTCGTCCCGCTTGGCAGTTTCGTGAAGTCAACCGTCTCGAACCTTGGCTCCTTGGACTTGCAGAAATCGAGGCGCCAGGCACCGTTGCCGCCGTCGATGAGAATAACCCGCGATGCGCCGTTCATGAAGGACATGTGCCCTGCCATCTGTCCAATAGGTCCGGCACCCCACACAGCTACGACATCGCCTTCCTTGACTCCAGTATCCACGACGCAATTCCACGACGTGGACAGCACATCCGAGAGGTAAAGCGCTTTCTCATCCGGCACATCATCCGGTATCTTCAGCAAGTTGACGTCCCCAAACGGCACGCGCGCGTACTCGGCTTGACCGCCTGCGAATCCGCCCGTGAAATGCGAGTATCCGAACATGCCAGCCGTTCGGCCACCGTACATGGCGTTCTCGATGGTGTTGGAGTTTGTGCGCTCGCACTGCGATGATTGCTTTTTCTGGCAGTAGTAGCAGTCGCCGCAGGCGATCTGGAAGGAGGCGACGACGCGGTCGCCGGGCTTCCATTTGGTGACGGCGGAACCGACGGAGTCGACTTTGCCGCAGAACTCGTGGCCTAGGATGTCGCCTTTTTCCAATTCGACGACGGAGCCTAAGATCCACTTATCAGCAATGCTCTGCGGGGGAAGAGGTGTAGAGGGCCGGACCATGCAGCAAGTGGAGATCGCTTCCACAGATGGTACTTCCTGTTACCTTCAAAATCACATCCTTGTCTTCGACGATCTTCGGCTTTGGGCATTCAACTGACGACGTTAGCCCCATCTAGCGTTGACACAAGGCGAATTGCGTATACTTACTCACTTGAACGCTATTCTTGCCCTGCCAGGTCAGAGCCTTCATGGTCTCGGTGGGATCGCCATACTTCTCGCGGTTTCGCGCGGGATTGGTGACATCTTGCTCTGTGACAGCGTTGTCGCCATGGCCGATGGCCTGCTCAGCCTTGGCTGCAATCTGGGACAGCATGTTGAAGATGGTTGATGTTCAATCGATGCGGGCTGGTGTAGTAGGGGTTGGACCTGCTGTGTTGCGTGTCTACGTGATCATGTCGACATTAAGCAGGTATGGATGCGAAGGGGTTTGGATAGGGGGAGGTCATGATGGATGATGAATGTGTGGTGCGCACACGGCGGATATGGGTTTACGTCATCATTGCGGTTTGGACTCGGAGTCTTCCTGTCACAACACGTGATAAGAGAAGAGTGCCGATCCAAATGCCGTAGTCAGGGCCAGCCGACTGCCGGAAGCTCACTTTCCAGTGATCGAAAGAAGTCCTTCAGAGAGTTGATTAATAGGATTTGGATACGAAGCGATGCAACTCTAGTTACTACAAGCTGTGCGTGAGATTTTTTACTACATACACTGAAGTCAAAATGCTCTGTATAGGAGCTGACTGATGAGCATTCGAATCTCATGCAACAGAGTCTCGTCCCTGATATTTACAGAACACATTGCTGTTAAAATAAAAAGTCTATCTCGTGCGCCATGTAAAGTCGATGTTTGTCCCGTTATGATAGCTCTCTAACTTCTACCACAAACCGATTACTCTGGTGGTGACGACGCATGCGACCAACGACCACGCCCAGTTGCTTGCCTCCACCACCTTGTGTAGAGAATTAGCACTACCTGTGAATGGTTCTATACTAGCCGTGGGTGCATACCCGCTCCCATGTGCTCCAGTCCCGGTCGGCTGCGGCACTCCTCCTGTCGCGGAAGCACTTGTAGATGCGTTACTCGCAATGGTGAAGTACGTCGCTTCCACAACCGGGCTCTTGAAATCTGCGCCGATCCTGGTGACGTTGAAACCGGTGCGGAACGTGGCGTTGTAAGGGAAGTTAGGTGGGAATTCGAAGTTGGGAGGGCTGTTGTACATCAAGGCGATGTAAGTGTGGCCGGGGACGTCAGGCGCCTTGTAAGGCACATGCGAAGAGTTGAACGGCGCTGACTCGTATACAGAACCATTCTGGCCAAGGACCGCGGTAGGGGCTGGGCCGAACTTCACACCGGAGGCGATCCAAAGAACTTCAGCAGGGATCTTGGCCGAGTTGTTGTAGTTAGAATCCACGAGGAAGACGAGGTAGGTGCCGTTCAGAGGCGACGAGGCAAAGAGCTTAGGCTCATAGTAAGTCTCTGGCAAAGTATCAGTGTTGGAATCAACGATGATACAAGAGTCCTTCCGCACCAGCCCATGGCAGAACCGAGCCGGCAGGGAAAATTGGGAATCCCCAATACTTCAGATACAGCGAGCTGTTGCTATTCGCCCAGGTGTAGCCTGGCGGTGTTTGAGCTACAGCACTGGCAAGTAGGCAGGCCGCAGCAGTGATAAAAGTCGACAACATTATGAAGGTGAGTGCGACGATGAATGATTATGTGAAGATCTGTACAGGTGCAGCACAAGTCAAAAGAGGAGAGGTTTGATTGTCGACAAGAAGGACGGCCACCTAGCTTCATATGTTCTCAACATGGGCTCAACAAGAAGGAGCTCGACGGAGCTCGGTCAACGCTGGCTGTGGCTGATCCATCTACCAATTGGGCAACACATGATGCACTAGTCAAGCAGACATACCCTGGTCGTACGATCTGGGCAATGGTCAGCTTACTTTTGATCGTGATGGAAGCATATCTCGTAATTGTGCCAGGTACAATGCAAGACTAGCCTCGCTTCCAGGCTGGCGGATGAAGCCAAAATGACCTTCTAAGCGTTGGTAACTGTGTGGCTCGGTGACCGATGGGATCTCCAAGAGAAAATTATTGAGCGACGGAGCAGGGAGACTTTTATCCGGATAGGGCTTCACAACCCTAGAATCATCAATCCAACCAGAAACCCTAACGATTGCTGTCTGTTAGCGCAAAATTGCGATCTTTGACCTACGTTCCGGCAGAGACTCTGCTGTTCGTGTATGTTTTGTGAGAAGTCGTTGTCGAACGGCGCCGGGAGTTTTGGTCCTGTGGCTGGCAAAAGCTCGCGACGCCAATGGTCGGCACCAAATCCTCAAAGCTTTGGTGATTTGGTGACCTAAAATCGATTGGCGCTTGATGCTTAACCGCCCTTTTTCGCATGGAGCTGCTGAGAATGACCATTTACTGTGATCCCGTTTCACTCTTTGTTCGACAGGTGGCGGACAAGGCGGAGTCGAGTCAGACCTCTTGGCCTGTCCTGGGAAGACGTCACTTGAACGACCGGCGGAACGCCATTTCATCGCTATCTATGAACACGCTGGTCTAGAAATAGAATCGTCAAAGGTAGAACAGGAGTGAATTGGGCTCAGGTAGCCCGAGGTCGACCGGAAGAAGCATTGCTTTGTAATGAGCCATGCACGGCAAGACCAGATAGTCTCTCCTTTCTCGAAATGTTCGCAAGAATATTGACTCAGCCTCTGGATGTGCGATCCTGGTAAGATGTAACATTGGTTGCGATGACATCCAAAAAAGTAGTTTGACTGATAGAGGGTTGGAATGCTAAGTGTGAAGGGTGCGCTTAAGTAGATATTTTAGAAGCGGCCGGGAAGAATAAGTAGGAATATCGCAAGTCTTACGAGGTCCAGCAGCTCCTACTCAGCCGTCAGACCTACACGGCCGGGGAATGGGTCCGCTGACAAGATTTATAGCGATCAATGAGTCGGCATCCTACGCGGGTAGGGAATTCTCCTAAGGATGGGGATTTGTCTCGTTAAACAGCAAACAATTGGCGCGCGATAAAGAATCGAAACACCCCCACGTGAGATCCCATGATTCTAAGGCTCGTAAGTGAAGGCAGAGTCATATTCTCCGAGTCTCGTACGACAACTAAGATGGATAAATGTCCGTCGGCTCTCAGCGTTGCCCTCTGCCTGCGTCGTCGCAAGTCAGCGTCGTACAAGCTGTGGAGTCTGAACCTGCCATATCGATTAGGACAGAAGTGCAGGAGTTTGTAGGATGGTGGTATCTGATTGTGCTTATCATTTTTTCGATGATGGGCATCTGATATGATAGTGGGAGTTGCAACGATGTAGTAGAACGGGAGACCTTCAGGCACCAGAAGTGGCAAGGCGTTATGATCGCTCTTGCCGAGCCGAGCCTTCCTTGCGCACTAATCAACGAGCAGCACTAAGCGACGCGACGGCGATTGGCATCCATCAACGTTGTTTATAGGAGCCTTGGCGACTAGGGGGCGCCGATTATTCCCTTTGCGGTATGTCCTCGAGCATATGAAACCATTTCTGCCCTCGACAAGCCTCCGCCCCCACAATAGCCCATCATTCCAGGCACCATTTCGTGCTCAATGCCCCTTGAATTTGCTTCAATCTGCTTCAATTTGCAACTCCAACCGTCTCGCCCGTTGCCCAGCATCAATCGGATCATGCAGGTACCGACATGGCCCGAGCTTTGCTGCTCCGGGCCACTCTGGCACGGCAGCCTTGGTCGATCCTCCAGAGCATGATGACATCTCATGACGCAGGTATCCCAAGAAAGGATGACTTCAGGTCGTACAACTTCTCACTCCACCTTCCTCTGCAACCATGTTTCCCTTCTGTCTCGAAAGTTGAAGGCCTTGCTCCTCCCTCTGACTCCCAAAATCCATCCGGCTGACCAGAAGGTGGGGGGCCGTTGACGAGGCCTTTTTTATGGGTCAGTTATTGACGGAGATCAGTGAGACAGCCCCCATCTTGACCGGTCGTATTGGTGCCGGGATCTAGAAGGCTGAGTGATGATCCCCATTCCCTCAATGTACACCTCGAGGGCGACAAAATGTATATATTGGTGGCCCTCGCACCCAAGATACCCTTCTCAGCAACTCGAGCAGCACTCGAGGATCATTCACTAGCTTTTCTTCGTCATATTAAATCAGTCATCATCGTTTTACAGATCCCTCGACTATACTGTTCCCCGTTTCTAGCCTCATTCTTCTACAGTCATGCACTCACATCTTTTGTTTGGCGCTCTGGCGCTAGCCCTACCCGTTCTTTGTCTACCAAGTGCTCCAGCTTCTTCAGCGTCCGCTAATGGGCCTTCCGACCTGTATCCTATCAACATTGCCCACTTCGATGCCGCATTTGGCGTCAAACGCCGTGCAGCTGAGAAACTTTCTTCTTTGGACCTTCAGACTCAAGAGCAGCTGATCTACGGCCGCCACGGAGGTCCGAGTTATTTCAACCGTACTACCAAGTTTGATAGGCTGATAGACTTGCAGGAGATGGCCAATTGATCCTTGCCAACATGACACTTTATGCCGACGACGGCCTACAGATCGTCCTGATGGAACGCTTCGAGGGTCTTACCAAATCCGTCGATTGCAAAGGGGACGATGGCACCATGTCTTTGACCTTCAATTCCAACGACGCTTTCCAATACGCACTCAAGACTTGGGACTTCATCAATCAATCCGAGGAGAAGAAGTTTCTGTTGATTGCCAACCATAATGGTTGCGGTCCCAATGATCAGAGACAACCATACCTGTAAGCCCAAATCTTCATCGAGTGCCAAATATCTCCTTAACATGAACTACAGGATCACAAACATTCGCGAGGACGCCCCTACTCTCACGACATTCCTGACTGCTCAGATTGCAAAATGGACTGAAGTAGTCCGCACTTACGATCTTGACTTCGGACATGTTCTTGTAGCTCAGAGCTCAAGCAGCCAGTCTCGGCGAGGCCTGATTCAAGACATCTCCAACGGCCTACACGGCAATTTTGCTATCGACAAGAGTAAAACCTTCTCCGTGGCTGTTGGAACACCAAACAAGGCGTCCACCGTACTGGACACCACTGCGGCCAAGATTCAATGCGTCAACTGCTTCGTAACCGGTAGCTTCACGCTCGCAGGACACGTTTCTGTAATTCTAACTTCCAACATATCTCGTGGTCCTTTGTGGCTAATGGCACACAGATCAAAAAGCTTAAGCTCAAGGAGCTGACACTCACTGGAACTCCTTCAGGACTCGCCGCTCAGCTTGAGCTTGGCTCAACGATAACGGGAGGACTTCACCCTGACACCTTGTCCTATTCAAAGACTTTATTCTCAGTCCCCATCCCAGACGCTGGCATCGCCGTCGCGGGAATTTTCTCGCTAGGGGCCATCATCTCGTATGACGTAGGCGTCAGTGCTGCGTTCTCCGGCAGTGCGACGGTAAAATATGGTCTCAGCGCCAGCATCCCAAATAACGCCAAATTGGTTGCCAACCTTGTCACGCCCTCATCTAGCAGTGCAACTGGCTTCGAAGGTTTCCAGGTCACGCCCGTCTTCGACGTCACGACACTCTCAGCAGGCGTCACGCTGTCGGCCTTTTCTCAGCCTAAGCTCAGCTTCGGGCTCGAACTCACTGGCATCGCCAAGTTCGACGCCGCTTTCGCCGTCAAACTCCCCGAGGTCACCGCCACGCTCACAGGCGGCTTCAACAGCGCCGGATTGTGCGCTCCAGGAGCCTCCAAGACAGGCGTCAACGTCTCCAGCAGCATTGGCGTGGAAGTCGATTTCGACCTCAATGCTGATGTTGGAGGTTTCAAGCATGATTTCACACAGAAGTTGTTCGGTACCACCCACTCTCTGGGGGCCAAGTGCATCCCGGTATCTATCCCAGGCTTAGGGCTTCCGCACCCGGTTGCCAATGCACCACCTGCCATTGCGCTGCCGAGTGGAACAGTGGTGCCGACGGTTGGGACGACGAGTGTGGGCACGGCAGTGCCTATATCGACTAATGGCCCTGGAAATGGTACGGCGCCTGTTGTCGGACGCAGAGTCAGGCTAGCCTAAAGGAAGCGGCTTTGAATCAGTTTGCTGCAGGCTTTGGTTCGGGTCAGGAAATGGCAGTTAATGGGCATTTAATGGGCATTTAACGGAATCGGTATGGTATATGCATCGGTCATGGAGTCTTCATAACCTTGGCTGTGCCGGCAGCCCGGTATAGGAGGATAAGGTAGCGAGCGGCTGGGAGATTTTGGGTATTCTCCGGATTTGGGATTTTTTGCCTTCACATCGCGGTTCTTCACTTCCCACGCTTTTTTTTTTCCGACTTCAACAAGAGATGAGTCCTAGTCAACGGAAATGTCCAGCATGTTTCGGAGTCTTTTTGCATCACCCTGGCGTTTCTACGATCATCTTTCGCTTATTACTTCCACTACTCAAATCTAACGCCTTTATTCATATCAAATATTAAGATCTAGAAACATGGTCCAGGATCAAAGAGGGGGTGACCAATGATCTAGCCAACTGAGCCTCCAAAGGCTTGCTTCTTCAACTTTCAGCTCGCAGTACGCGCGCAATTTTCGCCTTCTGAACAACCAGCCTCGTTCCATTTAGATTCAACTATCACTCACCCCCAGGCACTTTTCATCTACCAAATCAATTCCCTTGCACCTTTCAGCCCCTCATTCCTCCTTCCTCCATCCTCCATTTTCAGCCCCTCCCCCTCAGCAACGCCCCAGCCCCAGCTTTGCCACCACAAACCCCCCAACTAGCAGCACATGCAAGTAAACCCCTGATCCCGGCCCATAACCGAAGCAGTACGGTCTAGCCTTCCTTGGCAGCGTTTCATAGTGGGATGGGGGCGTGGAGATCTTTGATGGGTGTATGGGCGGGCTTGGCTGCGCTGCACTATTGGGGAAAATGTTGTGGAACGGTCGCGATTATGCGGGTTGGAGGGTGGATGTGCTGGTGGGTGGTTGATGCTTGTGGATGGGGAGTGGAGAGTCGGGCGTACCGGGCAAAGGAAAGCAAGTTTTGACAGGCGTGGTAATGCAGGAACTATCTACGAGACTAAGGCTGCTGTCTCGATGCTAGATATCAAGACTCGACTCGCTAATGATCGGTCATTCGAAGTGCTGCTAGGAACGCTTTAGAGAGGCTTGCGTTTCCCTGCTACATGGGCGAGAGTGCTCAAGGGTGCCTGAGTGGTGGCCGTGATGTCCTTTTCGAAAGTGAAGTGTAAGTTTGGACGGCGCCATCAAGTCTCCCGTGTTACCCCATCGTCAGCCCCAATACTTATCTCAGAGCCTTAATCTGACGTTTGAATGTCTTCACTACGCTCAATACGCCGTCATGCCCTAGCGGTAGGTCCGAACACCTTATCAAAGTCCTATAAAAATATTATCGGATCTTTGAACAGTTTCTCGCAAATGTTTCACTTCCTCTGCCGTCTATTTCCGTTCCACTGTCTTACCGTTGGCATAAGAAGTACTGGAGAGATCATTGAGGCTCACTTGGAAAATTCACGGCAAGCGCTTGCGCCCATTTTGCGGTGCTAGGGCGTGCATCTTTCTTTTCGAGAAATGAATTCGCACAGCGCGTCAGAGAGACAGGATCCAGCAGTTCTGGGGCGTGCTCGCCAGGACGGCTGTGTCGTGCAAGGACTTTGGTAGACGCAGCTGTGGGAGCTGCTTGATTTTGCATACTTGGGATAGATGCTATAAGATGGCGAAAAAGGGATGTTTGTTTGAGAGGAGCGTGGAACATGCTCGTTGACTATCGAATCTGTGGAACACGAAGTGGGCCGACATTGATTGGACAAAGTTGGCTCATCCTACGATGTCGTGGAGTGGGAGATAGTTCTTGCATTAGCCTGCTTATCATATGACCTTCCTTGATAGGCCCAGGAGGGCCAATACCCTAGAATGGGGTAAAACGTAAGGTCAACGAATATTGAAAGAGTGATCAGGGTTGCTTCAAAGAGACATAACTCTCTTTTTAAGCGACTGATCCAAGTGCGTAGAAGTGGCCAACGTCGGGCCCGTTGGCTTCCCTGTCCATTTGTACCTTCTTCGTGGTTTAGTTGGTCTGATACCGGTATCGCTTGGTGCTGCGGACAATATCGAGATGTGACATGTTGTAACAGGATATCGGTGCTTCAGCTAGTGGTTGGAGTGTGGTTAGAGGTTAGTGTGCTTGCCGAGAGAGGTGATTCCCAGCTACCACAGAATCAAGCCACGCTAGGCGCTGCCTCAAGTGGTAGTCTAACAGAGATCCTCAGATACGGCTGCCCAAGACTGGGTTTCGCAGGGAATTTTCCAATGTGCGGCCTGGTATGGCGAGCGAGGGGGTAAACTCAAGGATGCTGAGTGCTCTCAAGATGGCTCCAGCGAACGGGAAAGTGAACCGAGATATTCTTCGATGGTCTTGGAAAATTTGACGCTTTGGGGTTGTTACGTAGGTGCTCGATCAGCGGTAGTCGACTGATCCTTCGAGAGAGCTTAATATTCTACATCAAGAATACGGCCAATTTTGGTTTCTCGATGGACCCAGACGGACAGCTCAGTTTCCTGGATGAGACTGTTACTTTGAACAGGCTATTGTGGGGACACCGATATTCCTGAGCCAAAAAATAAGTAGCATTCCTATGTGTCAGGACGATCGATCCGTTCCGGGCTTTAGGGGTTGACGATATCTCTCGATTCGCAGGACAAAGCAAGAGCCCGCCATACTCCGTACAAAATGCTGGCTAGCGACGCACCGACGAGAAGATTAACAACCAGATCGTATATAACGGCCCTCCAAAGATAGAACGGCCGGCTATTTCCTAGTACTCGTGTGAAAATCATTCGCTCCTCTGCGGTGTTGAACCATGCAAAATGCGCACGCACTCCCATGATTCCTGAACGATTGTTTATACTTCAACATGCGGTCCACATTAGCTTTGATTTCTTCGCGTCGGCGCTAAGTATTGCGGAGAGTTTTTTGAAGCTATGCGTATAATAATCCACGAAGAGAGATGCCTGCGCGTTTCTCTTGGCTTGCTCACTTGATTCTCTATCGAATAAGGTACGGACTCTACGCACTACGGTCCTGATTTCGTCTTCCGCGTGCTCGTTGACATCTTGCTCGACTAAACGACGAAGTCTCCAGTTTCCCGCAACTTGCAGCATCGACGGCTGATGCTGCATCGAATGATTCTGGCGGCTGCGTCCTGCTGCGACTATTTCGCGCACGGTGGTGACGAGAAAAGGCGTTGAGGCCTGGGGCAATGATCTTGAGCCAAGGGTTGGGGATGTATTGCGAGATAGATGGTAAGGGCCAGTGAGTCGTGGTGGAGGAAGACAAGAGCGTAAGGCTTTCTTCGAGAGCACAAGGTACGACATGTTGCCCATGTAGAAGAAGGTTGATGGAGGAGCCCAGGATGAAGGGTAAGTCAGCATGCAAGGGACAGGCCACAAATGGTAGGCTGCGTGAAAAGCGAGCTAATGCATGCAACCCCATTCACATTAGCTTTGGCCCGGAGTCCAATGTTCCGAGTAATATGTTCATTAAGTATGCAATGGACGAATCACAATCCGCTCCCTACATTGCCTGGGTGATACGGCTGGCATAGTTCTATGTCCAGCGAGGCTCTGGGATTCTAGCCAAGCAGGTCGTGCAAATTAGTCCCCTGAGTCATGATCCGCCCTTGCAAAGACTTCTGGCGTGCCTCCGTATCTAGAAGCCGGCTAGTGTCTGGCTGGTATTGCGGCATGTCCTGCTGTATCAAAAGTCACGCCCATGACGATGGAAAACGCAAGCTGGGGACCCTTGACACACGACTCTAGCCTCATGTGGTACATCAACAAACAAAAAGAAGGATAAATCGAATAATAACCAAATAATAGGGGTTCCCTAGAGCTGTGGGCGGCCAGCTGTGCTAAACTCATCTCTTTGTCTCTGCCATATGCTGTATCTCATAGAAAAACCGTGCCAGGGAGTCCTCGATCCCTTCACTGGATTGTTCGACGCCTCTGTCTCTAGAATAGCCAAGCGATGAACTATGGATAGAGCAATCAGATCCTGTCTGCCAGGGCAACGACTCTATGGTAGGGGTAGGAAAACTTGAGAGCGCATTGACATACCTTATATGCCACGTATGTGTGGACTGCGTAAAATATTACCTCGGCAGCGCATACAGACCGAGTCAGCATAAGGCCGTGCTTCTTGAGAAATTTTTTCAAGGTTTCCCGCTCTTCTGCGGTCCAATTCGGAATTGCTCTACAATCATCGGCCTTCAATATCTGGTGAAGCTCCTCCATGCTTTGCTGCGCTTCACGATGGATGAATCTCAATCCTCTCTTCCACAAGAATCTCTTGGTCAAGTCATTAAAAATCAGTGCTTTGAGTGATTTCAAGGAATATGACCGTCTAGAATCTTCCGATGGTTGAGCTGTATTTTCCTTCGTCTTGAGCGTTTCGGCAAGGGCTATCTCGCATGAAACCTTTACGAGATCAGGCTTCGGAGGATTGGTGAAAGGCCTTGACTGTTCGGGAGTTGACCGCGATTATAACAACAAGGCGCTGGAATTGTGGAGACGCTGCCGGGCTGAAGCAACAGAGAACAAGGCTGTTTTTGAGAAACGAGAGCGGAGCATTCTCGTCTGCGTTGAGATTGTAGAGACGGAAGGTTACTTTCACAATTCCCATTCACCTTTTCGATTTATGCAAGGGATTGAGGGGAAACTTGCATTTGCAGACCTAATAGTCCTCGTCCGGCTACTGCTTGCTGGTTCCCACCGGTAACCACCTACAATGCTCGACAAGCCGCAACGGCCGCACATGGAGTGCGAACTACATGATTGAAAGGAGTACCTCTGACTTGGCTTGATCTGTTGCCACCTCCGCTTGGATTTTCCATGAAATAGATGTGATCGGCTTGAATGCAATGGAACTGTAACTAGGATTCGGTACGCTAATGTGGCTCAGATGTTAATGGCGTTCCTCGATGATATTGATTATCGCTTGACAGCAATGTTATGGGATCTAGTTCTCAGCGACGTTGTGTGTGGGAACCGTCGACTGATTCGACTAGCTGCAGCCCTCGAGGAAGACAACAGCACTTCTGGGTCTCCCTATTCTATAACGACCGTCATCTTAGTACGGTTCTTCACTTTGGCGCGGCTGTGCATTGAGAGTGAACGGGCAAGCCTCCCTATGCACCGCAATGCTTTCACTCGTGTCACATTCGATGTGTTAGATATTCCCGTAGTTATTGATCGCTCTTAAAACATGATCTGCTGCGCGGTGAGAGCCAGTATGCCGCAGAGCGGTAACAGGAAGCTCTGACTTGGTCGCTCTGTGACACAACAAAGGATATCCTAAGCCAGGAATACGGGAACCAACATGCCTCTTCGTCTTTGTTCGACATGCGTGATATGTGAACAATGGCCACCTACACATTATAAGGAGCTGCTCCTGGTACAATGCGATTGTTGCTCTCTTGTTCCCTGTTGCTCTGCTCTCCGCAGAAGCCATCGTCCACATGCCTTTTGTACGGTAAATTTCGTTGTTTCTCTTTCATTACACCTATTCTGGTATCGCAGACAACGCTTTGATTATTGGACTTCCGCGTTCTGGGCAGGGAGCTGGTCTCTCAGCCAGAACAAACCACCATGGCCATTCGCTTCCGCAAAAAAAAGGTTCGCATCCAGCCGTTGTTGAATTTCTTCGTACTGGCCACAGTCAGCCTCTATCTTCTCGTTACATCCATCTGCAGCATAGTCGCCCAGATTAACCTCCTTTTCGATCGTCCACCGGTTCAGGAAGAAATCGGCTGCAACGGCCACCCAGCACTTTGCGATCGGCCCTGGAGCAACATCACACATATTGGTGCCCACGATTCTGCTTTCGTAGGTATTATGCCCTTCGAGAATCAGAACGTTGACGTAACCACCCAGCTCGACGCAGGCATACGGTTTCTGCAAGTGCAGACCCACCGCAACCATTTTGGCCAACTGGCGCTCTGTCATACACACTGCATTATGGAAGACGCTGGTCTACTCTCAGCTTACCTCGCAACAGTAAGAGATTGGCTAGACTCACATCCCCATGATGTGGTGACATTGTTGCTGACAAACAACGATTTTGTCAATATGTCCGCATACGACGCCGCTTATACCGCTGCAGGCATGCAAAAGCATGTCTTCCATCCATCCAACATTACAACTTTCTGGATCTCGCCAACCTCATGGCCTACCCTTGGTGAGCTCATCGGCAACGGCACACGGCTAATCTCCTTCATGGACTACGGCGCCGACCCGGCACACGTTCCGTATATACTACCTGAATTCAGCTTTTTTTGGGAAACGCCGTTCGATGTCACGAGCTGGAGCGACTTCAATAGCTGTGACATCAATCGACCTGACGCCCTCCTGAAATCCTATAAAGCCACTACTTCCGCAGACCCCAGCTCACCGGCTTTCAAGACTGCACAACAGCAGCGTCAGCAGTTCATGTATATCGTGAACCACTTCCTCGACACGAAATTGTGGGGCGGTATCATGGTGCCTGATAGGAAAGATGTTGCGAAGACCAATGCGATGAGAGGGGAAGGGAGCGTAGGAGCTCAGGTACAGCTGTGTAGTGATGCCTGGGGTGAGAGACCGTGGGGCGTACTCGTGGATTACTTTGAAAAGGGACAGGTGGTAAAGTTGCAAAACCAGTTGAATGGGGTAGATTGAGACGGGCGACAAATTGTTGGATGAACACTGACGATTTCTGGAGATGTTCTCAGAAGGCGAAGGACCAGCCCACGGAGGCTTTGATCACAGTATCCTTTGATCGATGTGCCACGATAGAGAATTCGTAACGCAGATTGAAGTCAAAAGAAGCGTTGTAGCCCAACTATGGAGGGTAGGCGGAAATGCAACTAAAACTCAGGGGGCAAAGGTGTAGATTTCTAAGTGCTGCAACTACGAAAATGTTCTAAGTACGGACGATTCTGCACTAGACCGAATCCAGCCTAACATCGTCAGGGATCATCGCTAGATCGGCTTGGCGGCTCCGCGGCTTTTAGCAAGTCCTTGGTTTTATTTTCAGAACACACCCCTCAACTTTGGTCAAAATCACTCCAGGTTGATTCTATCGCAATCCTTGATCTGATATGTCAAAACTCGCATGTATAAACAAGACACTTTGCGCTCTACAGACTCACTTCGATGATCGATTCTGATCAAACATTGAAGAAGTCATTATGGCTGTAAGTTTCATGATTGTGAGTTCCAGCGAGTCAAAATCTACTGTGGTCCAAAACATGAAATCTTGACATTGAGACATTCTTGAAATCTGTATTAACTATATACGTCTGAAGCGCAAAGCTTGCTCTACTGTTATAATTTCGTTGACATTGAGAGGTCCAGAGTTGCAAAAATTGAACAAGTGATATTGTCAGCAAGTGGGGGCTCTGAATAGGCATCGTTCGCTTTATCATCACCTTACAATAACGAGCTCAAGTCGCCGCAGAGGAAAATGAAAAGGGATGGAATCACGTTGATCGTGACCAGCAATTCCATTTGCAAAGCTCAGATACCAGGAACCCCTGCGCACACGAAAGTCGGGTCGCCGCCCCGCTTCTGGTGAGCGTCCCACAATGCGAAAAGCATCGATCTTGTTGCAAACGACCGAGGATGTCGCGGGGACGTACCGCTGCTTTTCATTATTTCCATCACCTATCCTTCCTTTAGTATATATATAGATCTAAGAGCTGGTTTAGACCGTCATAGCCTCCTAATCACGTCATTCACAGACTGTTGCAGATCTTGATTATCATTCATGGAGCTCGGTGCTTTAGGTACCACGATCTCCATTTACCTTCTTCTTGGGCACGATGTATAGTCATTTATTGAGAGGCTTTGGACTCTCCAGAGATGTAAGTGAAATTCAATTTTGCGTATAGTAGTAGACGCCTTTTCTTGGTAGCCTCCGTAAGGTGTGCCTTTTCTGAGTAACGAAACTTTCAGTCAAAGCACACGGAATGGATCGGAAGATACGGAGATCGAAAGCAGTAGCTGCAGCTCCCTTTTTGTCTTATCGATTTTGAGGATTACTTGATGCGGCAAGAACTCGATGGTCAAATCTGCGCATTTGCGGGAATTTCATTATATCTGAGCTCGGCTCCACGAGGGAATTTTGAGCCTTCAGTCACTCGCGATTGATTCCACAGCCACATTATATATATATTCCCAGATACAGTTCATAACAATCTCACATATATTTTCCATTACCAGCCACCTTTCGAGCAAGCCAACAGTCCATCAATTGTCTAAACGCTTACCATTCCTCATACTAATCCCAAGCTACAGAAGCAATACTCACCTACACCATGCATATCTTTCAAGTCATGACCGCCTTTACCTTCGCTTGGACCATTGCCCGCTGTGATAAAAAGCCTTGGGTCCACCATCCAACTTCGACGCATCCACATATTAACCCTGCTCCGACTCTTTACCTCGGGAAACCTCAAGCCGGAACTGCCATCGACGTGTTGAACAATCACCACGACTGGAGCGAGTGCATCAACATGCACATCCGACGCCGCGACGTCAGTAAGTCGATCCCCCTTCCCCAGCTTTCACGAAACTCTCAAGCCACCCACCCATCTTCTGATCCCGCATCAAGTCCCCTCCACCATACTAACCCCCTCTCAGCAGACCAAACCCAGCTCTTCACCATCCCCGCTCAGCTCCCCGACACCATTCTCTCTACGCTCCAGTGCAACGCCGCTCCCGCAGGCAAATCCAACGACGTGCACTGCGGCAACGTCTTCAACGTCCTGACGACCTACTGCCGCGTGCACATCCTGGACTGGGACCGCTTCGAGGTCGGCAACCAGACCTTCCTGCACAGACACTACATGCGAGGGCTGCCAAACGCCTTGCATCTAGCATACATGCGGAGGAACCATCAAGACGACTTCAACGTCACGGTCACCAAGGTGGAAACACCCTGTAACGCTACCGAGAAAGCGTGGAAGAAACACACGCCGGATATGTTCGATCGGTGTTTTCAGAGTCTGTGGGGGACTTGGACGGGGTGTAAGTCCTTATGCCAAACTAGGATCACATCGCTGACAGAAAGTACAGGCAACAACAACAAGGGCCGAGGCGGCTCGGTCATTGCCGGCTGCTACAACTATACGTTGTCGGTGCTGGATCCTGGGTCCCACCTCGACCCCACCCGCGACGATCCCGATTCCTATTATGTTTGGCCTGGGCCTGGAAAGCCGCCTGGGACCCCTTGGGTCCATCACGTCACCTGAGAGCTAAGATCTCCAATTGAACAACTTATCGGCCCTGATAGGCCGGGCATGGGCCGATTTCGTTACTAACTCCTTCCCTCATTTGTTATTCCCACAACCTCGATTGTCGAATACTCTTTCCAAAAGCGGACCAGGCGACGGTTCCAAACAAGCCATCAATCCTCAGTGCACTAATTCCAACCTGAACTCTTCCATGACAGCCTCATCTTTTCCATGAATCCCCCACTCACCTAATCTCCTTCATCATAGAATCCCCAACATCGCAACCCCCATACAGCCCAATTCCTCAAACTCTCCTCGCCTCCTCCCCAGTCCTTCAATCCCCCACCCTTCCCCCTCCACCCCCGTTCAGCGTCAGTCCGTCCACGGTATACTACCAACCCCCCCCCTAGCTATCTCACTGAATACCCATCCTTCATCAAAAGAGATAACCGCTCGGAAGCGTGAGACAGCCCCCGGCTGAAGTATGGCTTGACGTGAGGCGCACGAGACTTGTTTTGTGGTCTTGGTTCTCGGCTCGATGAGTAAGAGATTTGGAGTCATAATGGGCAGGGTGGGTAGGGTGAAGGAGAGGGCTTGGGGGTTGGAGACGATCTGGTGGGTAATGATCACGGTGCTGAGAGGGGTGTAGGATTTCGAAGGGATGGGTTGAGGAGTGAGAAGCGAATCGTTTGGACATTGCTGTGATTGTAAACCCTTATGACAGCTACGATGCGACACTCTCCCCCAGTTCCCTCACAACATCCATCAACCCCCTCCCCCCCTTATCCCCTTCCCACCGTGCCATCCCGCTTTTCACCTCCTCTTCATCCTCCTTCCGGCTCTGCCATTCCAGGATCAACGCCCTATAAGCCCCGAAAGATAGCCGCAGACTCATACTCCCGAGCTTCCCATCCCTATCGTTTGCCGTCCGCGATATCGAGCCGATATACGGATTCACGACTTCCCATGCCGGGTCGCTTGCAGTTACTAGTTTTACGAGATCTAGGGTCAGGAGGTGGGTAATGTGTTCCTCGACGTCGGTGAGCGTCGAGAATTGCAGTGTTTCGGGCAAGTTGGACATGTAGAAGTTGGAGACGCTGGTGGTCATGGTGGTGCGGAACTCGGTGCCGAGGGTTGGGGGGAGCAGATTAGTGTGGACGTCGATTTGCAGGGAGGTTTGACGTGAGGGGAGGTGCATCTTGATGGAAGTGCGTAGCGGCGCAGTAAGGGCGTTGAGGAGGCTGTCTGTCACGAGCGCCTCGTCCTTGCGGGTAAGGGAGAGACTGGGGGGAATGTTGAGGGTTGTGGCCGTGTGATCGATGGCAAGGGGTAGACCTGCCTGCTTGAGGGTGGCTGTGAGGTCGGACAAACGGTCTCGGAGAGAATGGACGTCAGAGCGATGACGGATGTTCTCGATGATGGGCTTCAGGATTGGGTAGACGGGCCTTGGTCGCTTGCCATCCGTTATAGGTGGCGGTGGCTGGGAGCGTCGATGGAGGTTCTGTCGGTGAGCGTGGGAGAGCAGGATGTGGAGCGCGATTGCGATTGCATCAGCGATGTTGTTATTATCTTGAGAAGCTCCGATAAGATGTTTTTCGCGATCGAGTAGATCTATTTCGAGGTGTTTGTCGGCCTCGTAGGGCACTTGTATGGTGTCGCCGATGCATCGGACGCCTTGATTGACAAGATTGCGCGCCTCGCGATGCAGCTCCGAGTGTAGCTCCTCGTCGAAGATGGCATTTCTCGCTTGTAGTATCTGCTGTTCGATGGGCTTGTCCTCGAGATCGTCCATGTTACCGTCTTCGTTCTTTGGTGGAACAAATCCTGGATCGCAGCTGGAGCTGAACACGTTGCCCTTCTGCACTATCTGAACTCGAAGAACCCGGTCAGAAGACCGTGGTCCCCTGTCAAGGCTCACGTCTCCATCTTGATCGCGTCTGAGCGCAGCTAGTCCGCGATCGCGAAAGTCCGCATAAGCTGGAAATCGTGAGCTTCCCAATCCACGAATATCGGAGCAAACGCACCTTCGCTAAAGCCATACTTCACACCCAGTGTATGCTTTTCCCTAGGCAAGCGGCATACTGACCATCCTTGTTCCTTGACAGCGAGGATTTTCTCCCAATAAGTAGTTTCCCGCTCCATCTCCTGCTCCAGTCTCGTCGCTGACTTTAGCAGCGAGTCAGCTGCGGAGTCCAAAGACTGCATCTTCCACCCTATAGCAACCATACTATCGGCATACTTTTGTGCCTCCGTTTTCTGGGAGACTTGCACTGTATCCGTGCCCAGTACTCCCAAAGGTAACGCATTCTTGATAAACGGATTGAGGGTCTGCTGCGCTTGATGAGGCGCATGCTGAGATAGGAGAAGCGAAATGAAGTCTAGAGCTTGTGCGCTTTCGTTATGAGCTTGACTAAAGTGTACGTCAGCCGGATTCGATTGGCATTAACTCCTTTGGGACCTCGTACGTAACCTGCCTAAGCATCTCTTCTCGAGCCAAAGCAAGCTGTTCTCGTCGCGATCTGTCCTCGTTGGCTTCTTCGTCATCACCGGAATCTTCCACCCTTTCAGCCTGTCCAGCTTCAAGGCCACGAATTTCCTCTTTCAGGCTCTCCTCGTTTACGTTGCGAAAGGAGCCTCGCTGCTCGTTGATGCGTGAGATAAGGAACGGCAGCGAGTGCTTATCAGGATCTGACTTCGGCGATGCTTGCAAGGAGAGCATCAAGTTGTCCGTCATGGTCGCCGATGTTGACTCCATCCTACTGAAGGGCAGCGGACACTACCTTGCCTTTGCATTCACATTCCAGCTAATTTACACAACTCACGTTGCAAGGGCGCTGGTTGGGGGACTCCCAGCGTCGATCTGCATCGCAGTCCGACATTTTTTGACCAAGCTCTGGGCTTCGCATCACTTTAGATCTGGGATGCCAGGTGTGGACTCGACGCGTCGACGACCTGTAATCCGAAGGCTTACTATGATTGGAGCAACAGACGCGGACCGAGAGCTTGGGCCATGCAGCGCGGAAGGGTTCCGAGCAGATTCGCCGAGCCGGAGATCCACCGTCGGCCCGCTCAACGCCTGTTGAAGGGCCGATAAGATACATCATACATGTACTTATGCTTTTTCCTGGACCACTTCCTGTATCCATACCTTCAATGTTCTCTTGACCCTTCCACGTTATTCTTAGTGCCTGTCAAGATGGCACCGGTCAATGGCGTCCCTCCGCCTCTACCGGGCAAGAAACGACGCATTGGCGTGATGACGAGTGGTGGTGATGCCCCGGGTATGAATGGAGCGGTGCGGGCTGTTGTACGGATGTCGCTCGCCAAGGGCTGCGAAGCCTATGGAATCTACGAAGGCTATGATGGATTGGTAAAAGGTGGAGATCAGTTGATAAGGCAGATGTTTTGGAGTGATGTCCGTGGCTGGCTGTCTGAGGGAGGCACACTCATTGGGACTGCCCGCTGTGCCGAATTCAAAGAACGATCTGGGCGGTTACGAGCCGCTAAGAACCTGATCACGACAGGAATTGATGCTCTGGTTATCTGTGGTGGTGACGGAAGCTTGACTGGCGCAAATATACTTCGTGACGAATGGCAAGGGCTTCTCAAAGAGCTGGTACAGACCGACGAGTTGACACAAGAGCAAGTACAACCGTTCCGGCATCTGAATATCGTCGGAATGGTTGGGTCGATAGACAATGACATGTCGATGACCGATGCCACGATTGGCTGCTACTCCTCGCTAGGACGAATATGCGAGGCGGTGGATTACATCGATGCCACAGCATCTTCGCATCAGCGAGCTTTCGTAATTGAGGTGATGGGAAGGCATTGCGGCTGGCTTGCACTTATGGCAGGAGTCAGTACTGGGGCGGACTTTGTCTTCCTCCCAGAGACACCACCAGGGGAGAACTGGGAATCCCAGATGTGCGGCATAATCTCGAAGGTGAGACTATCTTAGAATGCCTCCAGACATGCTAACACCGATCAGCACCGAAAGCTCGGAAAGCGAAAGACCATCGTCATCGTGGCAGAAGGCGCCCACGATGTAGCCCTACACAAGATCACCCCAGAAAGGGTCAAGGACCTCCTCTCAAATCAGCTGAAACTAGATACTCGGATAACGACCCTCGGCCATGTTCAAAGAGGCGGAAATGCTTGCGCTTATGATCGAATACTGTCGACGTTGCAGGGTGTTGAAGCAGTTAATGCAGTTCTCGAAGCAACGCCTGATACTCCTACCCCCGTCATCTCCGTTATCGAGAACAAGATCGTTCGACAGAACCTTATGGAAGCTGTGAAGGCAACTCAAGAGGTAGCTAATACGATCGAAAGGCGTGACTTTGACCGTGCTATGCAGTTACGGGGCGCCGAATTCGCTGAGTACCACCACGCATACATGACTACAACAGCTACGGATCAGCCTGAGCTACACCTTCCACAAGACAAGGTAGGTACAAGTATGATATTGTTTACAGGCGATCATGTTGACAGCCCATAGCGTATGCGAATAGCTATCGTCCACGTTGGTGCACCCGCTGGTGGCATGAACTCGGCGACTCGAGCAGCTGTGGCGTACTGTCTAGCAAGAGGCCATACGCCAATAGCAATACACAATGGATTCCCTGGCTTGTGTCGGCATCACGATGACGAGCCCGTTGGATCGGTAAGAGAGTTAAATTGGCTTGACGTTGAAGGCTGGTCCAGCAAAGGCGGATCCGAGATTGGAACGAACCGGGGCCTCCCTGAAGACTCGTTCCGGGGCTCGCCCGAACAAGACATTGAACAAGTAGCAAAATGCTTTGAGCTATACAAGCTTGACGCGCTATTTATTGTTGGCGGCTTCGAAGCTTTCACCGCTCTCAGTCAACTACGAAGAGCTCGAGTCCAATTTTCGGCTTTCAGAATACCAATGGCTCTTCTGCCAGCAACGATAAGCAATAACGTCCCAGGAACAGAATATTCGGTGGGTAGCGACACGTGTCTGAATGCGCTGGTGGGCTACTGCGATGCTATCCGACAATCAGCATCAGCTTCTCGCCGCCGCGTATTCGTTGTTGAGACACAAGGTGGGAAATCGGGATACGTTGCAACTCTAGGAGGATTAGCTATTGGCGCTCTCGCTGTTTACACACCAGAGGAGGGAATCGGTATCCGCATGCTTGCAAGAGACATCGAACATCTACGTAAGAACTTCGCAACCGATCGAGGGCAGAATCGGGCCGGAAAGCTCATACTACGGAACGAGCATGCTTCGAAAGTCTACACAACCGAGGTGATCGCGGACATGATCGCCGAAGAGGCCAAAGGACGATTCGAATCACGGTCGGCGATTCCAGGGCACGTTCAACAGGGAGGCACCCCATCACCAATGGACCGGGTCCGCGCCGTACGATTAGCCGTTAAATGTATCCAACATCTTGAGATGTAAGTCACACTTCCCGAGCATTCACTGCCACTCTTGGGTTTACCTTACCGAGAGCTCTGAGACACGACTGAGTGCTTCTTCTGCTCCAATGACATGCCAACTAGATGCATTCAAACCCCTCAAGGACGTAACGCTGACTGCATGGATGTGCAGGTATGCTGGTATGCCAGGTGACGAGTTGGCAGAAGATAAGATGAGCATGTCAGTTATCGGAATCAAGGGCGCTAAGCTTGTGTAAGTGAGATCTTGACCTACTGATTGAAAGACGCAACGCTGACTTTGCAAATCTAAAGGTTCGGCGCTATGAAAGAGCTGGAAGAAAAAGAGACCGACTGGAAAGCCCGGAGACCAAAGAACGAGACCTGGCTGGCGTTGAAGCCAATAGTGGATACGCTGAGTGGCCGTCCTAAGCCGGAGGACTGCTGCGAGACGTGTGGGAAAGCCAAGTAGATGACAATTTGGCGTTTTGGCGTTACCACTCAACGATACCCACTGCCCCTGCGCCTTTCCACGTATATAGATTATAGAGACTACGAGACAATATAAATACCTGACAAATGTATTTTTAGCTACATGGACCCCATGAACCTGCATTAATTCAATTGACTATGCCTTTTGATACATTAGATATGATTGGCTAGCGAGCGCTCTAAATTGCGGGAAAGAAAACGCAACCACGGATTACCGGACTACTGTGACCACCTAAAACCAACTTCTTGCTCAGGCCGTTGACACTAGTATCTTATTCAGCCTTCATTCACTTCTTGTATGTACAATATTGAAAAACTGCGACTTCATCTAGTGATCGCATATGGGCACACGATTTCTTGTACACTGAATCCTTACTCTTCTCTCCTAACTTTCGTTCAAGAAGTACGACACCATGTCGAATCTTTCGCGAGGACCGTCATCGAACGTAGCTCGCAAGCCTGTGTCTCCTTCACCCTTTCATCCTCCAGACTTGCCTCCTCTCTCTGCACACGTTGCAAGCGGGACTGCGATGCCTTCCCCTATTCAGGTTCCGCCACCAACACCTCCACCTAAAGACAGGCCACCAGAGGCAACACCTCCTTTCCAAGCCCCTCAACAAGGTCGCCCTTCGACACCGGATTTCTTCTTACAAAACTCGACATATTCCATGCCTGGCGCATATCCTACAACGCCTGGAGCATATCCTATTACACGTACACTTTCATCCTCTCCTCTTGCCGCCGACCCACGAACGCAGACCACAGAAACAGAAACACCGCCTCTTTCACAACCCATAACGCCTTCGCCGGGCAAGAGGAGGTCTAGTGGAAATAGCATTCGCACTTTGCTTTCAAGTCTAAGACGACCATCAACCCAATCCCCTCGCGACCCGAGGGCGTCGGGCGATTCGTATGGGGGCGGTTCCTCAGCGAGGCCAGATACACCAAGCAGGGATAGTATGGCGTCATTGAGTCGCCCCAGTTTGAGGAAGAAGATGAGTGGTAGCTTCTGGGGTAAACGACAAAGCTCTCTGGGAATGGAGATTGGGATGAACCGAGGAGATCAAGACGCAAACGCTCCAGCTACTCACAACGAGGCGATCCGTGAAATCGGGCGTGGCCCGACTCCCCATCATCCTACAGCCCCGCCTGTTCGAGACGAAGCAAGCGAAAGTGAAAGCGTAGGGAATCACATCCCTTCTCGCAAGAGTGGCACATTCTGGACGAGGAGGCGGAGCTCCTTGGGCAACGAGCTGAATGCGCAGGCATTGGCTCCGGAGCCTCAGAAGGGCTACCAGAGTCCTGCCAGGATCACATCAACGGCATCAGGGCCGAGCTCAGCGGATCAATTGCCAGAGTCGCTGCCGAAGAAGAAGAGTGGGACTTCTTGGTCGAGGAAACTATCTATGAGCCTGCAACGGGAAACGGAAGCCTCAAGAAAACATGAAGGAACCGGAAACGGGAGGTTAGACAGTCCCACGACCGCGTTTAGCGATACTGCGGTCGAGGAGCCTGAAACGATGTCAGAGGAAGAATCCTACATGCCTGTGGAGAGACCTAGCAGTCCGCCTCCGAAGCTACCAGAACTGAATCTAGATGTTGGCGGGGGCCGGGGAAGCTTCATAAGCGGCGGTGCGGAGGATCTTTTCGGGCATATTGGAAGGGATTAATGAAGGAAAAGATATGTATAACGGAAAAGTACATGCACGGGGTTAGATCCATTGATGGATATCTAGGCACAGGACAGTGATCTGTCCACTTTGTATCGAATCCATTTGAGGTGATTGATTTATTAAATCCTAAGTTTGTCGAGATCTCTTTGACTCTGAGTGTCACCCAATCTGTATCAGTGCCGGCGGCATTCTACGGAGGTATGGTGACAGTCTTCTTAGCTTTGGAGGCACGAAAATGCTGCCTTGAATGGTCCTATCTCATTGCGTGACTGCGAGCTACGATTTCCAATGATGTGGCGGATGGAGCTCGACCGTGCCTTCAGAGGCCGGCAAGAGTTATGGCTTGCGAAGTGGAAGCCAGCCATATGAAAGTGCTGCGGAGCACAAGATATTCCCCAGCAATATCTCTACTGGCAAGTCGTGAAAACGTTATTTTGTGTTAAAACAATGGAATCCTCGTGACTCCAGTCTCACCTATCACTGGTCCTGCAACCAAGCACAACACTCCAAGACCAACACCACCAATCATCATCAGGGCTAATGGCTCATGATCTCCGAATCCCCACCGTCGTCTACTGCTGTCCAATGGCTGCGCAGGTTTAATAGCAAACGTTTCAGAGTTGTCAAGCAGAAACAATACTGCCATGTCTCGCAATCAACAATTGCAACTCCCAGGACTCCCGATCAACCAACCTTCAGGAACATACTATCCCACTCCGGCATCATCGCAATCGCCAGGCTACAATAGCGATTCCAATATGAACCCACCGTACCTTCCCATTCTAGACACCTTCTATCGCTATCTGCCGCCAGACTCAGACTGCGGAGTGTCTATGTGCAATCCTAACATACACCGAGATCCATTTCCGGCTCCAAGAGGTGTGCAGTACGCACCGCCTCCCCCGGGCGTCCAATATGCACCTGCTCGCTATGGCACCCCAGGATTAACAATGTACAACCCAACTCAGTCGGGCTCAGTTCACAGGGCGTCTGAGGGGCCCTCGATATCACAGAAGCCCAAACCCTCAGTGTCGCTACCCAACACTGCCACTGTGACCACCATGGCGGCGAGACAGAAACGTGTCCAGAGCCTGGAGAGTAAGGGTGAGATTCGATTCAAGAGGGTTAAGGTTACGCACAGCGTTGAGGCGGCTTCGCGACGGCTGCGGATTGGGAGTCTTGATGCTCGAGTCAGGAGTGATGAGATACAAGGCCTGTTTCGTGACTACGCTATGTATGTCGAGACCATGTTTTGGCAGTATCAACCCTTAAGAGATGCTCTTTCCTCAATTCACTGATTCGAAAATTCATTGCTGACTTCAGTAACTCACAGTGACAGCGTCGACATATTCCACGATGATGGAGGCGTATATGCCTTGGTAGTGCTCTCAAGTACAGCAGATGTCAAAGAAGCAATCTACAAGCTCTGGGACAAGGTCATTGGTGGACGAAGGTTTACGATCAAACTTGATTCGAATTCAGAAGTTGGCCGGGAACCACAACTTGACCTGGAGCCAATCGGAGTGTTGAGGTCCCAAATGTCGAAGCGCTGCGCGCAGCCTCCACCAAAGCCTGCTTCTCTTCCATCGACTTTCAAGTTACCACCGCACCTCTTCCACCGCCCTCGACCAGATCCGAATTCAATTGCCGGCGATGACGATGTCCGCCCAGAATTGAAGGCAATGGCAGAAAATCGGCGGATGTACATCAGAGACCTGCCCTTCGGCACGACCGAAGAGATCTTACGCGAGCTGCTGAAGGAACGCTCCATGTATGCAATAATACACTGACTGTTTCTCTACTGGCTGTCCGATTGAACTGACAGTCTCTGGCAGAGAAAACCTCACCATCCCTTACGATTCCCGCACAGGGCTTCAGACCGGCTACTTCGCCTTTGTAGACTTCACAACCCCTATGGAAGTGCCGAAAGCCCTCAAGACGGTGTTCCATTACAGTCTCGCCGGCAACAAGATCCAAGGCAGCACGAAGCCGGTTCCTCCCATGCTGCGCGAACCGGATTCCTGCACTCATAAAGTCTCTGGTGCGAATGGCCTTCTAAAAATCACGAATATTGCCAATGGTGCGAGTGAAGGTGACCTTCGAACCCTTTTTGACGGATTATCCACGTAGGAAATGCTTTGAGTCTCACTAGCAGCGAGCTAACCAGCATCACAGTAATACCATCATCATACAAAAGTACGTGAATAGCGAGCGTCCGGCTGGTTGTGCCTTTGTCCAATTTGAAGAGATCATCGACTCCCACCGCGCTGCGATGAGGCTCTCCGGAAGGAAAACAGCTGCACTGGGCCACAAGTGTATAGGCGAGGCTTCGACCGACTATCGCAGCTTGAATAAGGACGAGCATGAGAGGTGCGGTATCGACCCTCAGTTATCCAGCGGTACTGAATATGGAAGAGATGGCAAGACCCCACGTCCACGTCCGAAGGCTGAATTTCCCTCGCTTCCAGAGAAGGTGGGAGAAGGTCTGCAATTGGACCCGGTGTCCCATCGACCTGCGCCAATCGTACTACCATCGCTTACAGAGATGCCTGGAGACGTTACGCCATTAGACCCGGTGCCTTTTTGGCCTACACTCATCGTACCACCATCGCTTTCAAAGAGGCCGGAACACGCTATGCAATTGGACCCCATGCCCCATCGACCTGCACCAAGCCTACAACCATCAATCCCAAAGAAGCAGGGAGAAACTCCGAAACCCATTCCGGAGCCGCGTCTATCGGTACCAACCGTACATCCATCGCTTCCAAAGGAGCAGGGGGAAGCTTTAGGAGAGGATCAGGAGGCTAACATCGCCAACCGAACAGCTCTGAGGGACTGGTTCTGGAAGCACAAGAGGCTGAGCCTGGATATTTAGAGCCTACGCTGTAGCGCTGTGCAACATGGGAGTGGTGGCTAAGAGAGTAGCACCGTGCGTATATGTGCTTGCTACAAGCTTCGAATTAGCTGTCATGCAATCAGATATTATAGCACATCAGGCGACTTTGGCCGGGGCATGTATTGTAAGCCGTCTCCAAGTTCATAGGAAGAAGAACCCTCCATCAAAATATGATCCGCATTCCATCTATGGACGCTTTCCTCATGCTTCCATCCCTCTTCCCCATACACCCATCTCCCATAATCCACATCTCCCCACCCCCCAACCCCCATCTTCCCACCTCCCTCCTCATGCCCCCCGGCGGACCTTAGCCCTGCCGCTCCCTCCCCTCCCCAACCATCCCCTCACACCCCGTCACCTGCCCCAGCTTCTCCTCCGCCTTGCCCATCGTGTCATTCCTCCCAACTTCGCTACCGCTCTGCTGCTCTTTTGCGGCTCGCATCTCGCTGACCGCGTACTCCTTATCGGAGGTGCCGCTTTGGATACCGAGTGCTTCCTTGGGGGGGGTTAGCCGCGGGGGGGTTGGTAAGGGGGGAAGAGGAGAGGAGGGGATGGAATGGGGAGGGGGAGGAGGCGAGGGGAGGGGGAGGAAAGTGGAGGGAAGAGGGGAGGGGGTAACCTTGGCGGCGCCGGCGACGTAGGTGGCGTGGCCGTGGAGCATGGAGGGGTTGGTGGTTGGGTCGGAGGAGGTGGAGTCGGAGGAGGACATGGTGATGTGGATTGATGTGAGGCGGCTTTGGGATGGATTGTAGGCTTGTTCTGCGGTGATTGTGCTGCTTATGACACATGAGTGCTGTCGAAGTGATTTTGGATGCTCGGAGATATGACGTAGTCGACTCATGGATTGACTTATCGATAAGGAAGCGACCCGATGTCTTGCCGGCGTTGCCGGCTCATGTCGAGGTTTCTTGGAAGGAACAAATCTGATAGATAGCGCCTTCAATCACTGATACGTTGTGGGAGAGGGCCAGCGAGCTAGATACGGAATTGATTGCTTTTATCGGACGTCTGAGCATCCTCGTTCATCCTACAGGTCTGCAGCATTGGACTGAATCTCCGATGGGCCAGCTGTCGCTTACTGCATGAGTACATACTATTACCAGAAGCTTGCGGAAGCTTCAAGCAGAGCCGTGCCTGATATGATCTCCGCCATATGTCTGTTCGGTCGTAAAGGTGGGCAGCCACTGATGACGATACCAGCTATACACGCAAACGCGTGGCTTTGTCAAGGAGTCAATTTTGCATTTGTCTTTAGGCTACCTTTCTTTCTCCGCAGTCTTGGTTTGTTTGCTGCGAGACATGGTCTCCAACTGGGCTATCCGACGCTGCTCCCAGTCGCAAAGCTGAATCAAACAAATAATTTATCATCTGTAGCTGCTGCGACGGTCAGAACAATTGGACTTCCGGTTTTTGCCGAAAATTAAGGAAGCCTCTCTCGACAGGCGATCTAGCCAAGTGCCAGACGATCATCGTTTTTGAGAGATAATGGTAATGCTTATGGCAAATCATAGGTCCAGTAGGAGGCCAGTCACTCGACGATCAAATGACCGAGGTCATAAGTGGTCAGTGAGGCCAAGTATGCGAGCTTCATTGTTGGGATTGTGGCTTTCTTATTGAGTTCATTTCGCAATTTTGTTCAGGCTGCCAGATTCTGACCAGAAGTACCAGCCAGTACATAACATCCCTATTCAGCTACATGATTCTCATTCCTTTCTTCTTAAATCGTCTGCAAATATCCAGCTTTTTGACTTTTCCTATTACCATCAGTATCCATCTACGCACCTTGAGAATCTAGGATTCAGTCGAAAGCCGTTTGACACGGCAACACTGACAAATTTCTCTCACCTTCGAGACTTAATAAGGATGGCCCGTACGGCAGATCAGATCATTGCACGGAAGCTGGCGGCCTGGGACGACCACCTCGATCAAACGCAAAACGAAACACTTCCAGCTCAAATCAGCACACCACGGGGTGCGATGCAACACTTGTTGGGGTCATCACTGTTGTTCGGCAGCTTCCAGGAAGAGTCGCCATTGGCGGCCCCTGATCCACCAATCCATAATCAAAAGTATGCGCACAAGACCGAATTGGTGCAGTACGCTTCGACCACAACCGCAACAGACAGCGGCTGGCAAGTTGGACATTACCGATCGACGATTCGCAAGTCCCAGTTCTGTAGACTTGACACTCTCCCGCCTGAGATTCAAATGCTCGTACTTGGGTTCGCTCCTGACTTTCCTACATTCGTCCACCTTACTCAGTCTACATCGAGACTCATGGCAGTGTACAATGAGAACCGAGAAAGGCTCCACGCCAAGGTCATGCTTCGTGTGCTGAAAGACAAAGGGTTTGATCCTCACAACCCAACGACCTGGCTAGAAGTCTCTTTATTGCCTCGAGGCTGTATTAAAATCATTGCTGCATCAGAAGGAGCGACAATGCGTAAAATACCTTCCACGGAAGAGTTTGAGAACCGGGGTCTATCGCTAGAGACTACTATCCAGGACATCTATGTTCGAACAGCGACCAACAGTCCAGTGTCACTCACTTCCAGCCAGTGTTGGCTGCTAGGATATATCGATCAGGCAGTTGGATTGTACACCTCGTCGTCACGTGACGGGGCGGAACAGCTTTGGTGTATCGGAGACTTTTCGAATCCTATTTCTAGATCGAGTCCAGACTTCTTCCTGACGTTTTGCTTTGGGACGCGTACAGCGGATGACTTGAAGCTGCTGAAGAGCAGGCTGCCGATACGGAGCGAGCCCTCAGAAGACGTGGCTGCGTATGTAGCTCCAGAGACTTGGACGACTTGGCCCTCTTGACTTTCGGATTGGTTAAGACATGGCAATGCATAGAGACGGATGTTGTAAAGGAATTGTAATGGTACCGCAGATGGGAAGGGCCTCTGTAACCACTCTTCTCTGGTTTGCTTCTTGATATTGCCCTCTTGCTACCACTCTTGTGAGGATCTGGCAGTGTTTTGGAGGACCAAACAACGTTGTGGAGGATCTGATGCCCCTCACTAGGGATAGGAGCAATGGTTTTGTTGGTCTTGTCTCCATGATTTGTTCTTGCTTTATGCTATGTCTGTTCAACTATTGCATGTCAATAAATTCTTTGTCAGCTCTAAGCTTCAACACTCCACAGACAACCCTCCTCAAGGGTGGATCACATGCAATCTATGACGTGCTCGTCTAAACCTGTGAATCTCAGTTGTCAACACAACAACCAAGGCCATCGGAACGTATTCCGCGTGCGCTGTAAATATTATGGCCAAAACTGTTACAATCTCCTCTGTCTTGCTTCCGTGCACGCGGCGTTCAGGAAAGTTCAAGTTGTACACATCAATCTTTACGATCAGCTTATGTAATAGAATGGCAGCTCCTTACTACACGTACAACGATGCTGCAGTCGCATATTGGGCATCTCAACTTCCTACGTCTTCTATTACTATGTTAGCACGCAATGCCTACAAGTCTTCCACTAGTCTTCCGGTCCCTAATATTCCCAACAGAAATACGCCTAGCAGCAATGCCTCTATCAATACTGCAGACGATATTGGGACATCCTTCCGCACTCAGCGCGACCAAACCCCATATCCCAGCACTGCTTATCGCCGGAATACGCTTAGCAGTAACGGCTTTACCAATCCTGGCGGCGATATTGGGACACCCGTCAACGCTCAGCGCGAAGATACGCCATTCCCTAGCCACGCTTACCACAGCTCCTCCTCCTCTGGGTCGTCTTCTGCTCTCTCGGACGCACCAGACAGTGATCTGGATGAAGCTCCCCGCCTCTCCCGTCCTGGATCTTTTACTTCTTTACGGAATGCCATATCCAGCGACCCAAGCAATCGGCCTAGCCTCTCCCGCCGCGCCTCCGCCATTTCCCTCCCCGATGCACCACCCCTCAACCCCGCCCCACCCGCCCGCCGCTCCTCCCTATCCAACCCATCAGCCAAGGCTAAGAAGCTCCGCCGCACCGTCAGCTTCGACCTATCCCGGAGCACGCAACTCCCGCCCCCACCCGTCGAGATCGCCCTCCTACCAAACGCCTACAGCCGCAGCAAAACCTTCATCTTATCCTACGCAGACATAAATGGCATGACCGACGCCAACCGCCCCAAACAATGCCGCCCCATGTTCGCCATCCACCCCCCTCCCTACCTCTCAGCCAAGGAAAAGGAGGACTACGCGAAGTTCCTCCAGCGTACG